>Ga0299915_10000996_pt1 | contig 20720 bp, 27 predicted proteins | sample RVTome_13_FD_200263 | JGI IMG/M metagenome (GOLD analysis project Ga0299915, IMG submission 200263) | Soil microbial communities from uranium-contaminated site in the Upper Colorado River Basin, Wyoming, United States - RVT92D227 (version 2) ... | reverse complement strand
CAACTCATGGCCCTGAGTCTGTCGAAGGGCTTACCATCCCGAGCTATGTCGAGGGACAGACCGGGGAGTCGAATGGGTTGATTTCAAAGGAAATTGATGGTATTCTTAAAACCTTGGAATATTGGAAGGTTGGAATACTGGAATGATGGGTTGGAGATAAGCTGGAATTTTTATGCTTGAAGCCAAATATATTCGTGAACATCTTGATGAGGTCCGAGAGAGGCTGGCCTTAAGAGGCGAAGCCATCAATCTGGATCAGTTCGTCTTGATTGATGGGGAGCGACGAAAAACCATCCAGGAATGGGAAAGATTAAGGGCACTCCAAAAAAAAGTCTCTGATGAGGTGAGTAAAAAGAAAAGGGAAGGCCAGGATGCCTCGGATTTGATTGAAGAGATGAGAAAGGTCTCCCAGGATTTGAAGGGGTTGGACGGAGTGATCGAAGAGAAGGAGAAGGTCCTGCAAGATTTTCTCCTCACTATTCCAAACCTTCCCCATGCTTCTGTTCCTGCGGGAAAAGATCCATCTGACAATCTTGAGGTCAAGCGGTGGGGTGAAATTCCGAAATTCGATTTTGAACCAAAGCCCCATTGGGATTTGGGGGAGGAGTTAGGAATTCTTGATTTCAAAAACGGAGCAAAGATCACCGGAGCACGGTTCACCCTTTATTGGGATCTTGGGGCAAAGCTGGAAAGGGCGTTGATCAATTTCATGTTGGATCTTCATACCCGAGAGCATGGATATCGGGAAGTGCTTCCCCCCTTTATGGTGAATCGGACAACAATGACCGGTACGGGGCAACTCCCAAAATTTGAAGAGGAACTTTTCAAGGTCGAGGGTACCGACTACTTCCTCATTCCGACTGCAGAAGTCCCTGTGACGAATATTCATCAGGACGAAGTCCTTGAGGAGAAAGTGCTTCCCCTTTACTATACAGCCTACACACCCTGTTTCAGGAAGGAGGCTGGATCTTATGGAAAAGACACTCGGGGGTTGATCCGGCAACATCAGTTCAATAAGGTGGAGTTGGTAAAGTTCACAAAACCCGAAAACTCTTATGATGAGCTGGAGAAACTTCTCTCCGATGCAGAAGAGGTTTTAAAAAGATTGAAGCTCCCCTACAGGGTTGTCAATCTTTGTTCAGGGGATTTGGGATTTTCAGCCTCGAAGACTTATGACATCGAGGTCTGGCTTCCCGGTCAGAATACATTTAAGGAGATTTCTTCTTGCAGCAACTTTGAGGATTTTCAGGCAAGAAGGGCGAAGATTCGGTATCGCATTGCTGGAAAGAATAAGACAGAATTTGTCCATACCCTCAATGGCTCAGGACTGGCTGTTGGAAGGACCTTGGTGGCTATTTTAGAGAATTATCAACAGGCTGACGGGAGTGTGATCATCCCGGAAGTTTTATGGCCTTATTTATACGGGGTGGATCGAATAGAAAGAAGGAAGTGAATTAAGAATTAAGAGTTTGGAATTTAGAATTAAAGGTTAAGCGTTAGAAGTATTTTACCATAGCCAAAATTAACGGAGGGATGGCCGAGTGGTCTAAGGCGGCGGTCTTGAAAACCGCTTCTCCGAAAGGGGACGTGGGTTCGAATCCTACTCCCTCCGCCATGCACCATGTAAGGTGCATGGCAGCCCTAAACCTGACATGGTTTAGGGCGCCAAGAATTACGAACCACGCCCTGAACCATGTAAGGTTCAGGGTTAGTCCTGAACTCCACGTAGTTCAGGATAAGGTGCATGGCAGCCCTAAACCTGACATGGTTTAGGGCGCCAAGAGATATGCACCAGATAGAAAACGCAGAGCGCTTAACGCTATGCGCATAGCATTAAAACGGAGAGATGCCCGAGAGGCCGAAGGGGCTCGCCTGCTAAGCGAGTATCCCCCTTTAAAGGGGATCGAGGGTTCGAATCCCTCTCTCTCCGCCATGCACCACGTGGGGTGCATGGCAGCCCTAAACCTGACATGGTTTAGGGCGCCAAGAATTACGAACCACGCCCTGAACCATGTAAGGTTCAGGGTTAGTCCTGAACTCCACGTAGTTCAGGATAAGGTTCACGACTGGCAAGCCAGAAACTTTGCGAAGCAAAATCTTGCGCCCATAGCTCAGATGGATAGAGCGTCGGACTACGAATCCGCAGGTCGGGTGTTCGAATCACCCTGGGCGCGCCATGCACCACGCAGGGTGCATGGCAGCCGTGCACCTTACATGGTGCATGGCGCCATATGATTCATCAGAATGACGAGTACATGGCAGCCCTGAACCACGAAGGATTCAGGGCAGGGCCCTGAACTCAACGTAGTTCAGGACAGCCAGTCATTGATGACTCTTCTGGGATGAACGATGGAGGAGAAAGAATTAGATGAAAGGTATATGAAGATGGCTCTGGAGGAAGCAGAGAAGGCTGGCCAGAGAGGGGAGGTTCCAGTGGGAGCCGTTTTGTTAAAAGGAGATCAAGTGCTTGCAAAAGATCATAATCGTTGCATCGAGCTTAGTGATCCCACTGCCCATGCGGAAATCCTGGTGCTTCGAAAAGGAGGGGAGATTTTAAGAAATTACCGGTTGAATGAAGCGGTGATGTATGTGACGGCTGAACCCTGCCCCATGTGTGTTTCCGCAATGGTTCATGGTAGGATATCGAGATTGGTCTTTGGATCACTTGAGCCAAAATTTGGGGCAGTGGAATCGAAATTTAGGCTGTTGAACGATAACGGTTTAAACCACAAGATAGAAGTTGATCGAGGTATTCTTGAGAAAGAGTGCGCTGCAATCTTGAAGGACTTTTTCAGAGAGCGAAGGACTTAATACGTTAGGAGTTCGGAGTTCAGAGTTCGGAGGTGAAAAATTACTCCTAACTCCGAGCTAATAACTCCTTGCTATTGTTTAAGAGGAGAGGTTGCCGAGTGGTTTAAGGCGCCGCTCTCGAAAAGCGGTTCTCCCGAAAGGAGACGTGGGTTCGAATCCCACCCTCTCCGCCATGCACCACGTGGGGTGCATGGCATGCCCTAAACCTGACATGGTTTAGGGCGCCATGTATTATGCACCACGCCCTGAACCATGTAAGGTTCAGGGTTAGTCCTGAACTCAACGTAGTTCAGGATAGGGTTCGTGGCAGCCGTGCACCTTACATGGTGCGCGGCGCCATGGGGTATTTACCACGTCCTGAACCATATCAGGTTCAGGATTCGTCTTGAACTCCATGTAGTTCAGGACGCCAAAAAATTTGCAAAGCAAATTTTACTTAAAACTTCTAACGTGTAACTTAAAGCCAGTAAGCTAACGGTTAACGGTCTGTCGTTAAAAGTATCTCGCCTCTGAACAGAACTACGAAAGCCCTTAACTTGTAACTTGAAGTATAAAAAGTTAGAAGTTAAAGGTATATTCGTTAATAGTATCCCGCTTAAAGCGGGATCACGGAGAGATGCCCGAGAGGCCGAAGGGGCACGATTGGAAATCGTGTATCCCGCTAATAACGGGATCGTGGGTTCGACTCCCACTCTCTCCGCCATGCACCACGTAGGGTGCATGGCTTGCCCTGAACTCAACGTAGTTCAGGGCGCCATGGATTATGTGCACCACGCCCTGAACCATGTAAGGTTCAGGGTTAGTCCTGAACTCCACGTAGTTCGGGATAGGGTGCATGGCTTGCCCTGAACTCAACGTAGTTCAGGGCGCCATGGATTATGTGCACCACGCCCTGAACCATGTAAGGTTCAGGGTTAGTCCTGAACTCCACGTAGTTCGGGATAGGGTGCATGGCTTGCCCTGAACTCAACGTAGTTCAGGGCGCCAGATCATGGACTGCTATGTATTATGTTTACGTGTTGAGAAGTCAGCTTGATGGAAAACTCTACATCGGTTACACAACAAACCTCCGGAATAGGTTGCAAGAACATCAAAGGGGAGAGGTGACATCGACGAAGGCCCGAAGACCCTTGGATTTGGTTTTTTATGAAGGATACAAGAGTATGGGAGACGCAAAACGTCGAGAAAGGTATCTCAAGACATCGAAGGGTAAATCTTCTTTGCAGATGATGCTGAGAGATTCGTTGAAAGAGTTGTTCAAATAGGTATTAAATTCAAAAGAATTTGTGTGGAATATTGGAGAAATTCCTAACTAAATCTATAAGATCTTGTTGATAGTCGGGTCCTGCGCAACAAAAGATTACAAACCCCGTCAGGTCCGGAAGGAAGCAGCGGTAGTAATCCCCTTTGTGTGCCGCAGGGGAGCCTGGCTATCAACAAGTTATTTTTCCCCTCGCCCTTCCCCTCTCCCCAGCGGGGAGAGGGATGGGTGAGGGGGAGGAGAGCGATGTCCTATTTAGTGTTGGCGAGAAAGTGGAGGCCGCAACTCTTTGAAGAGGTTGTTGGGCAACAGCACATCACCCAAACCTTGCAAAACGCCATTTCACAAAAACGGGTGGCTCACGCCTTCTTATTTACCGGAGCAAGAGGGGTCGGCAAGACCTCTACGGCTCGCATTTTAGCAAAAGCCTTAAACTGCGAGAAAGGTCCCCAAATTAACCCATGCGATCAATGCACAAACTGTCAGGAAATCACCCACGGGACTTCGATGGATGTGATCGAGATCGATGGCGCCTCTAACCGCGGGATTGATGAAATTCGAGAGTTGAGGGAGAGTGTCCGTTATACCCCGGCCAAGAGTCGGTATAAGATTTACATCATTGATGAAGTCCACATGCTGACCAGAGAGGCCTTCAATGCCTTATTGAAGACCTTGGAAGAGCCTCCCCCGCACGTCCTCTTTATCTTCGCCACCACCGAACCCCATAAAATCCCTGCCACCATCCTTTCACGGTGCCAGCGATACGATTTTAAGAGAATTCCGTTTAGGGAGGTCATCGGGAGCCTGAAACGGATCGTGGAAGAGGAAAAGATCCAAATCAGTCAGAGGGGACTTCTTTCTATCGCCCAAGAATCAGAAGGGAGCCTGAGGGATGCTCAAAGTCTCCTCGACCAGGTGATCGCTTATGCAGGAAAAAATATCCGTGATGAAGATATTGCCGAAGTCCTCGGACTGATCGATCATAAGATTCTCAGCGATACCATAGACGCCCTTGCCGATAGGGATGTTGAGCGGTGCATGGGGCTGATCGAGCGCGTCTACCACTTTGGATACGATCTTCAACATTTCTGCAGAGAACTTCTTCAATATCTTCGCAATTTAATCCTCATCAAGGTCAGTGAGCATCCAGAAGGGTTAATGGAATTGCCGGAGGAGGAACTGGAGTTATGTAGAGAACAGGCGGGGAAATTCCAATTCGATCAATTAAATCATCTCTTTAGTCTTCTTTTGAAAGGAGAACAGGAGATAGCCCAGTCCACTTTTCCTCGGACCATGCTGGAGATGACATTGATTCGAATGGCTACTTTAAGGCCCATCCTTCCCATCGACGAGATGATCAAGAAACTGGAGGCTTTAGAAAACAAGGAACTGCCCAAAGGAGGGGGGGAGAAAAAACCCTCCACTGCTTCAGCAAGAGTTATCCATCCAGAGAATCCGGAAAGAGATAAACAAAAAGAAGAGACACCGCCCAAGAAGCAAGAGCAAGTCAGCGAGGAAAAAGTTTTTGAAAGAAAAGAAGATCTAAAAAAGGAAGAGCAGTTTAGCGGCGTCCCCCCAAAAATCTGGGAAGAGACATGGAAGGGGTTGGTCGATTTTACAAGAGCGAGGAACCCTATATTGGGTTCATTCTTAGTCTTGGGGAATCTTGTTGCTCTGAGCGAAGAGAAGATTGAGATCGGTTTCGAAAAAGATTCTTTTCACTATGAAAGAATGTTGGAGAAAGAGAATCGGAGCCAATTGGAATCGATCTGTCATGAATATCTTCAAAAAAAGGCAAAGGTGGTCGTTTCACCGTTAAACCCGGGGGTGGGTTCAAAAGAGCAGGTCGTGTTCAACAGAGGAGAGACAACCTCGAATCGGTTGGGGAAACAATCGGAGAAAAGAGAAGAAGAGAACCCCATTATCCAAGAGGCTCTCCGTCTCTTTAACGGAAAGATTGTGGAAGGGAAATAGGAGAAGCCTATGACAAAAGGTCTGGGAAACATATTAAAACAGGCTCAGGAGATGCATGCCAAGATTTCTCAACTCCAGGAGGAGATGGCTGGGAAAACGGTGGAAGCCAGTTCCGGGGGAGGCATGGTGAACGTTGTGATGAATGGAAAGCAGGAAGTCCTTAGCATTCGGATCGACCCAGAAGTGGTTAACCGAGAGGACGTCGAAATGTTACAGGACTTGATTGTAGCGGCTGTGAATGAGGCCATCCGGAAATCCCAGGAGATGATGGCAGAGGAGATGAAAAAGGTCACGGGGGGACTCAACATCCCCGGCCTATTTTAAACAAAAATGCAGGAATATTGGAATGATGGAAGAATGGAATAATGGGAAACCCCAAAAAGCTTTTGTACCCAATGTTCCAACATTCCATTATTCCAACAGGGATTTTTGAGATATGTCTGCCCACGCCAAGCCCATTGATCACCTCATCGAAGCCCTGACGAGACTCCCGGGGATTGGGAAAAAGACTGCGTCCAGATTGGCTTTTCATATTTTGCGGAGCAGTCCATCAGAAGCCCAGGAGCTGGCCAGAGCGATTTTGGATGTGAAAGAAAAAATCCGGCTTTGTTCAACCTGTTTCAATCTGACAGATGAGGACCCCTGCAGGATTTGTCAAGATGAACGCCGAGCCCGAGAGATCCTTTGTGTGGTCGAGGGGCCGAACGACCTCATCGCTATCGAAAACACTGGCGTCTTTAACGGGCGATACCATGTGTTACACGGTGCCATTTCACCTTTAGAGGGTGTTGGGCCGGACGATCTTAAGATCAAAGAATTGGTAGAAAGACTTCAGAAGGAAAAAGTTTCCGAAGTGATTCTGGCCACCAATCCCACGGTGGAAGGGGGAGCGACAGCTCTTTTTCTTACCGATCTCATCAAATCCCTGGGTATAAGAGTGACAAGGATCGCCTATGGAATTCCAATGGGAAGTGAGATTGAGTACTCAGACGGGATGACTTTGTCGAAAGCTCTTGAGGGCCGAAGAGAGATATAGGAATTTTTTGTTTGACATTCACATTAGTATGTGTTAACGATAACGCAATCAATGATGATTAATAAAATCGAATAGTTCCATGAAAGCCCAGGAGAAATTATGGGCTTGAAATAATTTATATTTTACTGTTTATTTAGGGAGAGTGAGATGATTGAGATTCGATTCCATGGAAGAGGTGGACAGGGAGCCGTCACTTCAGCGGAACTCTTAGCCCTGGCAGCTATTGAGGAAGGTAAGTACGCCCAAGCCTTTCCAAGCTTTGGCCCGGAGCGGAGAGGGGCTCCAGTCTTAGCTTTCTGCCGAATTAGCGATCAACCCATTAAGATTAGGGCCAATATCTACGAACCCGACTTGGTGGTCGTGCTCGACGCCTCTCTTTTAAAGGTGGTTAATGTTGCCGCCGGCTTGAAGCCGGAGGGCATTCTGGTGACCACAAGTAATGATTGTCCTGAAAAGGTGAAAGAAATTTTGAAGATCAAGAACCGGCTCGGTGTGGTCGATGCGGTCAAGATTGCCAGGGAAGTTCTCGGACTTCCGATTACCAATACAACCATGCTTGGATCCTTGCTTAAGGTTTCGGGATTGGTCAAGAAAGAATCTTTCATCCCTCCTTTAAAGGAGCGGTTTGGCCGAATTGCCGAAAAGAACATTTCTGCTTTCGAAAGGGCCTATCAGGAAACCATTCTCGTCCAATGATTTTATTAATCCCCCCTCTCCCCCCTTTAATAAAGGGGGGGCAAGGGGGGATCTTTAATAAGGGGGGAGAGTGGGGGGATTTTAATAAAGGGGGGAAGAAGGGGGATTTTATTAAGAAGGGTTTGGCGGAATTATTAATAAGGGGAGTTTGAGGGAATTACAACAAAGAGGGGCGGGTGGAGTTTTAATAAAGGGGATGGTAAAAGGATTATAGTTAATCAATTTAGCAGAGGGATAAGGTTATGACAAAACCTGAATCAGAATGGACATGGAAGGAACTGCCAGTCGGCAATGTTGTCTTGGAACCGGGAAATGCCAGTCAATATCGGACAGGAGATTGGAAGACTCTCAAACCTGTTTTAAACAAGGAGCTATGTATCCATTGTGGATTGTGCTATATCTTCTGTCCGGACATGGCCTATAACCTGAACGAAGAGAGTTATTTCATTGCAGACCTTTTCTATTGTAAGGGTTGCGGCATCTGTGCAAAAGAATGTCCTACCGGAGCCATCACCATGGTGCTGGAAGAGGAGGAGAAATAAATGGGGAAAAGGATTGGAATGGAGGTTTCAATTGCTGCCGCTGAGGCGGTCAAGCAGGCCAATGTCGATGTCATCTCGGCCTATCCCATTACGCCCCAAACGCATATTGTGGAACATCTCTCTGAATTGGTGGCGAATGGAGACCTCGACGCAGACTTTTTTTGTGTGGAATCTGAGCACTCTGCCTTGAGCGTCTGTGTTGGGGCGGCGGCGACTGGAGCGAGGACATTCACCTGTACGAGCTCCCAGGGGTTAGCCCTGATGAGTGAGATCACCTATATTACATCGGGCATGAGATTACCGGTGGTCATGATCATTTCGAACCGGACGCTATCCGCCCCCTTGAGTATTTGGAACGATCATAGTGATGCGATGTCCATCCGGGACTGCGGGTGGATTCAGTTCTTTGTGGAGAATGGGCAGGAGGTCTATGACCATGTGTTTGCAGCCTATCGGTTAGCAGAAGACAATAAAGTTCTCTTTCCTGTCATCATCAATATGGACGGATTCATCCTGAGCCACGTGATCGAACCCATTGAGCTGATCGAGCAGGGAAAGATCGATCAGTTCCTCCCTCCTTATCAGCCTGTGTACCAACTGCACCCCGATCACCCGGTGACCATGGGTGCTTTTGCGCTTCCCAGCATTTTTGCGGAAACCAAGAAAGCTCAGGAGGAGGCCCTCCGATCTTCCATGCCTAAGATCATAGATACCTGGAAGGCCTTCGGAGATATGACGGGTAGATATTATCATCCGATTGAAACCTATCAAGCAGAGGATGCTGATACCTTGCTGGTGACCATGGGAAGTTGCGGTGAAACAGCTTCTGTGGCTGTGGATAAGATGCGGGAGGAGGGAAGATCTGTCGGGCTTGTAAAAATTCGGCTCTGGCGACCTTTTCCTTTTGATGATTTGAAAAGGGCGACCCTTCATGCCAAACAGCTCGTGGTGATTGACCGTGCCATGTCCGTCGGGGCGTGTGGGCCTGTTGCCTCGGAGGTGAAGGCAGCCCTCTATGGGAACGACCAGAGACCATCGGTGTATAATTTCGTTGCAGGGATTTCCGGAAGGGATGTGACTCCTTCGGACTTCATCAAGATGGTGGATAAGGCAGAAATCGAGATTGAAGAAGGAAATAAAGAAGGGTTCGAAATTTATGGGGTGAGAGGATGACTGAAAAACTAAATGTTTTTGCTGTTCGGACATTGACTCAAAAAGAATATTTTTCACCTGGCCATCGGTCTTGCCAGGGATGCGCGGAGGCATTGGCTGTGAGGTTGGCAGCCAAGGCATTGGGAAGGAATGTGATCATTGCCAACGCAACAGGATGTATGGAGATCGTCTCTTCGCCACTGCCTTACACCGCATGGAGAGTCCCCTGGATCCATGTGGCCTTTGAGAATACGGCCGCGGTGGCTTCGGGCATCGAATCCGCATTAAAGGTCTTGATGAGAAAAGGGAGAATTCCTCATAAAAAAATAGTCACCCTTGCCATGGGTGGGGATGGAGGAACAGCGGACATTGGGCTCCAGGCACTCTCAGGTGCCTTCGAGCGAGGCCATAACTTTGTCTACATCTGTACTGATAACGAGGCCTATATGAACACCGGTATCCAACGGTCCTCTTCGACGCCTTTTGGTGCCTCCACAACCACCTCTCCCGTTGGAAGAGTTCAAATGGGGCAGATCACCTGGAAGAAAAATATGCCTGCCATTGCTGCGGCTCATAATATTCCTTATGTGGCCACAGCCTGCCCCAGTTATCCGATCGACCTCGTGCAGAAAGTGAAGAAAGCGGCTGATATCGAAGGACCTGCCTATGTTCACATCCTTTCTGTCTGTCCAACCGGATGGAGGTCTGCACCCGAACTTTCAATCAAACTGGGTCGGTTAGCTGTGGAGACTGGGATCTTCCCTCTTTATGAGGTGGAAAAGGGTCAATATCGCCTGAGTATTGATTTCCCGAAATTGAAGCCCATTAAGGAATATATCAAGCTTCAAGGACGATTTCGCCACCTGACCGATGAAATGATCGGGGAGATTGAGAAACGAGTTCATAGCGAATATGAGCAATTAAGAGCGAAGACAGGAAGGGGAGTGTGAGATGGAGAACTCAGAGGTCGACACCATCATCAAGCAATATAAAGGAAAGGAATCGGCCATCTTGGCCATTCTTCAGGACATCCAGAGTAAAAAAAAGTACCTTCCTAAGGAAATTCTCGAACAGGTCTCCCAGAAGATGCAGATTCCTGTGACCCACATCTTTCGACTGGCTACGTTTTACAATGCCTTAAGTATTAAGCCAAGAGGAAGGCACAAGATCGATGTCTGTTTAGGAACGGCCTGCCATGTTCGTGGTGGGAATAAGATTATTGACAAATTGAAGAGGGATTTGGGTATTCCTGTAGGAGAGACGACTAAAGATAAACGGTTTACTCTGGAATCAGTTCGGTGTGTGGGTTGTTGCAGCCTTGGTCCGGTAGCCGTCGTCGATGGAGATGTCTATGGTCGGTTGACCCAGGATAAGATTCCTGCCTTATTAAAGGAGTTCAAATAGAGTCTTTAGAAGAAATAAATCTGTCCCCTCTCCCCTGGGGGGAGAGGGATGGGGTGAGGGGGGTGACCGAGGGTAAGATGAAGATTCGAACAAAAGATGATCTGGAGAAGATAAAAGAGAAGGGATTGGAATCTCTCTATCCGAAGACGACCAAGGTCTCTGTAGGGATGGCCACCTGCGGTCTTTCCACGGGAGCGGGAAAGGTCTACGAGGTCCTTCAAAATGGTGTGGAGAAGGCGAAACTTCCAATCCTTTTGGGACAGACAGGCTGCATCGGTTTTTGCCAAAAAGAGCCTGTCGTCGATATTCTCGAACCTGGAAAACCCAGGGTCTTTTATCAAGGGGTGACTCCTGGACGATCCATGGAATTAGTTCAGAAATGGTTGGATAACAAGGTGGTGGAAGATCTGCTCCTCTGCAAAATGGAGCGTGAGGATTGGATCGTGGAGGGGACGACGAAGGATTATACAGTTCGCCATCTCCCCGGTGGAATAGATGGAACACCCCATTACCACCAGGTTCCCTTTTACAGCAAACAGTTAAAGATTGCACTGAGGAACTGTGGTTTCATCAATCCAGATCTGATGGACGAATATATTGCCAGGGGAGGATACTTTGGTCTCTACCAGGCTCTTTTGGGGATGAAGCCGGAGGAGATTATTGAAATGGTCAAGCGATCAGGGCTCCGGGGAAGGGGAGGAGCTGGATTTTATACTGGCAGCAAGTGGGAGTCCTGCCGAAGATCGAAGGACGATCGAAAATTCGTTCTCTGCAATGCAGATGAAGGGGACCCGGGGGCCTATATGGATCGAAGCGTCTTAGAAGGCGACCCACATAGTGTCATCGAAGGGATGATCATCGGGGCCTATGCCATCGGTGCCCATGAAGGGTTCATCTATGTGCGGAATGAATATCCACTGGCCATCCAGAAGCTGCGTATTGCCATCCATCAGGCTGAGGAGGCCGGACTTCTGGGGGAGAATATTTTAGGCTCGGGTTTTTCCTTTCACGTAGACCTTTTCCGAGGAGGTGGGGCGTTTGTCTGTGGCGAGTCGACTGCCCTGATGGCCTCCATCGAAGGAAAAGTCGGCGAACCCAGGGCCAAACATATCCATACGACAGAGAGTGGTTTGTGGGATAAACCCAGCAACCTCAACAATGTTGAAACCTGGAACAACGTCCCCGTTATCATTACAAGAGGAGCGGATTGGTATTCAAAAATCGGGACAGAGGGCAGCAAAGGGACAAAAGTCTTCTCCGTCGTGGGCAAGGTGAATAACACTGGCCTCGTCGAAGTCCCCATGGGAATTACTCTTAGAGAAATCGTCTACGATATAGGGGGTGGAATACCCGATGGGAAAAAGTTCAAAGCCGTCCAGACGGGTGGCCCTTCAGGTGGATGCATTCCGGAGTCGTTGATCGATCTCCCTGTCGATTTCGATCGATTGACAGAGGCGGGCTCAATGATGGGCTCCGGAGGAATGATCGTCATGGATGAATCCACCTGCATGGTGGATGTAGCGAAATATTTTATGAGCTTCCTTAAGGACGAGTCCTGCGGTAAGTGTACCTCCTGCCGGGAGGGGACAAAACGGATGCATGAAATATTAAACGAGATCAGCGAAGGCCGAGGGAAACTCGAACATCTTGATCTCTTGGAAGAGTTGGGTTGGGTAACAGCGGAGGCTTCTCTATGCCAATTAGGAGGGACAGCACCCAATCCAGTTCTTTCTACCATTCGTTATTTTCGCAAGGAATATGAAGAACACATCGTCAATAAACGATGTCCGGCCAAAGTCTGCCAGGCCCTTCTCCATCATCGCATCCTTTCTAACGTTTGTACTTCCTGTGGGAGATGTGCAAAAGTCTGTCCAGCGGAAGCCATCACTGGAAAACAGAGGACTAAAAAAGAGAAAGGGAAACCTTTTAAAATTGATCCTAAAAAATGCATCCATTGCGGAATGTGTTTCGAGGCCTGTAAATTCAAAGCGATAGAAGTTGAATAAGAGGAGAGGTTTATGATTCCTTTTGTGATTGACGGTCAACCCGTAGAAGGGAAAGAAGGCGGGAATGTTTTAGAAGTGGCCTTGGATGCGGGCATTGAGATTCCACACCTTTGTTATCATGAGTCGGTCAAGTCTTATGGCGCCTGTCGTCTCTGTCTCGTAGAGGTGGTGAGGAGAGGAAAGTCGAGGATGACCACTTCCTGCACCTACCCCGTGATGGAAGGCATTGAGGTGTTGACCAGAACGGAAAAAGTTCTTCGAGCCCGCCGAATGATCATCGAGCTTATTCTGGCGATGTGCCCGGGAGATAAACTCATTCAGGATATGGCAAAGGAGATGGGAGTCCAGGAAGTTCGATTCAAGAAGGAAGATAAAGACTGCATTCTCTGCGGCCTTTGTGGAAGGGTCTGTGATGAAGTCGTAGGAGCCAATGCCATCCAATTTGCTTTTCGGGGGGATCGAAGGGAGATGATTCCTCCCTTTCAAGGGGAGGCGATGAGCTGCATCGCTTGCGGTGCCTGTGTGATCGTCTGCCCTGTGGATGTCATCCGGATGAAGGAGGAGGGGGATGAGCGTACGATCGTCCGGTGGAAGCGGACCTTGAAGATGAAGCAATGCAAGGTCTGCGGTAATTCTTTCGCCCCCTGGTTTCAGTTGGAGAAGTTTAAAGAGAAAGCGAAACTCCCAAAAGATTTTTTTGATGTCTGTTATACCTGTCGGACTTGAAATCTCTGTTCAATTCGAGTATATTGAAAAACAGAGGCATGTTCGATAGGAGGTGACGGATATGACCCTGGTGAAATGGGAACCCTTCCGAGACCTGATGGCGATGCAAAGCCGGATGACCCGGCTCATTGACGAAACCCTTTCCCGTATGTGGAAAGAGGAGGTTGTCCATGGTGTTTGGTCTCCTCCTGTGGATATTTTGGAGAGAGGAAATGAAGTGGTTTTAAAAGTGGACCTTCCCGAAGTGACTCAGAATGAGATCGATATTAGAGTAGAAGAGGGGACGCTGATCATTCAAGGAGAAAGAAGGTTTGTCAAGGAGTCCTCTGAAGAGAATTACATCCAGATTGAAAGACCTTATGGGACCTTTCGCCGGACATTCAGCATTCCGAAAACGATCGATGAGGAGGGAGTGAAGGCTTCTTACAAAGACGGAGTGCTCCGGGTTGTCCTCCCCAGAAAACAAGATATTCAAGCCAAACAGATCGTGGTGGAGCCCAAATAACCTGACCGTGCCTGCCCTGTACCATCCTAGGTTCAGGGCAGGCACGCCGAAGTGCCTGCGTTACGCCTGCCTGCGCGAAGCCGCTTCGGCGAAGGCAGGGCACGCAGGCGTGATCCTTGTTCGTAAAAGGGGGGCTGATTTCAAGCGGCCCCCCTTTTTTATATTCATTTCTTAGGAACCTTCTTCCAGTCTGCCAAAAACTTTTTGATGCCGATATCCGTCAGAGGGTGCTGAGCCAACTGCTCAATCACTTTATAGGGAATCGTCGCCACGTCCGCTCCGATGAGGGCTGCTTCCATGACATGAATAGGATGGCGGATGCTGGCGACGATCACTTTCGATCCAAATCCATAGTTTCTAAAAATCGTCACAATTTGTCCCACGAGGTCCATTCCCGTCTGTGAAATGTCGTCTAATCTTCCGATGAAGGGGCTGACATAAGTCGTTCCAGCCTTGGCAGCGAGTAGGGCCTGGGTTGGAGAAAAGACCAGAGTCGTGTTCGTCTTAATCTCTTCCGCCACCAATACTTTGATCGCTTTTAGGCCCTCTGTCGTCATCGGGATTTTGACCACAATGTTTTCTCCCATCTCGGCAAGGTTTCGGGCTTCTTCGATCATTCCTTCAGCCTTTAGACTTAAGACCTCCAAGCTGATCGGGAGTCCTTGGATGATCTCACAAATCTCTTTGATCAGAGGGATAAAATCTCTGTTTTCCTTGGAGATCAGGGTAGGATTGGTGGTGACGCCATCGATCACTCCCATCTCGTAGGCCTTCCGGATCTCGCCGGGGTTGGCCGTGTCAATGAAGAATTTCATTCTGAACCTCCAGGTTCGACAAAAAATAGGTGGTAGGGAATTTCTCCCTACCACCTTTACATCAATCTTTTACCCATCACCAGATCTATTTATGGAGTGACTTTAAATTCGACTCTCCTGTTTTTGGTGCGACCCTCTTTCGTCTTGTCGTCAGCAATGGGTTTTTTGCTTCCATAGCCCTTGACCATCATTCGTTCGCCTGAAATGTTGAATTTATCCATAATATATTTCTTGGCGCTTTCCGCCCTCTTTTCCGAAATCTTCTGGTTCGCCTTCTCCGAACCCAAGGAATCCGTATGACCTGCGATTTCAACTTTGATATTCGGATTCTCCTTCAGAATCATCCCGTCTCGATCCAATGCTTTAGCAGCGATAGGATCGACGTTCGTCTTATTTTCATTGAAATAAACGTTTTCAAATACCGGAACTGGCTTCGGCGGTGGTGGCGGTGCCGGTTTGGGTGGTTCAGGTGGTGGCGGTGCCGGAGCGGGTGGTGGCGGTGCCGGTGCCGGTGGTTCACAAGGCGTCTTTTTCAGAGCCTCCAAAGATTTCTCTTTGGCAACCGCAATAGCCCTATCTCCTTTTCCCGCTATCTCGTAATTCTCTATCGCATGCTCTGCCCAAGCCAGAGAAGCTTCAGCCGTTCCATATTCACAGGGTGCGCATTTCTTCGCACCCGCCTGAGTGGCCTTCTGAAAGGCAGCTTTTGCCTCATCATAAGCCATCCTCGTCTCTTGGCTTATCGTTCTTGCACATCCTGAAGCAACCATTGCTCCCAGGATGAAAACTATCAACATCATCCATCGCTTACTTAAGCTCATCATCTTTCACCCCCTTCTTCGTTATTTCTTCTTCACTGCAGCCAAACCAGCTTCAGAGGCTGATTTCGAGCGCTCCGCAAATCCTTTGGCTGGCTTATAATCTCCATCGGCAAATTCAACCTTGGAAGCTTCCAAAAACTTTTCGGCACTGCAATATTCATAAGGAGCCTGCTTGTCCCCTCCCGATCCTTTCAGCTCGGAAAGCAACTTCTCAGCGTTCGCGATCTCCTTCTTGGCGCTGAAATAATAACACCCGGAGAGAGAGAAAGAGAGGAAAACAATAAGGCAAAAAAATGTCCAAACCCTTTTACTCATAGAGTCACCCCCTTTCACGTTGTTCATCAGAAAAATTTCTAATTGTGGTGATCATATATCAGATGTCCTCATTTGTCAATATTATTTGTGCTGTCTGTGCTATGAAATTTCAGGACTCTTTTAACATCCCGCTCAATAAAATCCAAATTCACCGCAAAATAGTTGAAGCAGCAAACAGAGCGGATCATGTATTTTTGGACAACCCATACTTCTTTTTACGTTGGTTTGGAGAGGCCCGTTGATAAAGGAAAGAGGAATGATCCATCCTCCCATTACCTATCGTTCATGTCCCTCCTGAGATAATTTTTCAGACATTCCTGGTTGCAGAAGTAGAGCATCCTTCCGGCGATCTTCTTTCTTACGGCAGTTCGCCTTGGGATATAGGTTCGGCAATAGGGATCTTGAACCAGCTCTTCCGGCCCAGACTCCCTGCCTAATATTTTTCTATGCACAAGCACGCCTTTAATAAGGTAGTGAAGAACCGTGTAAAGAAGGAAAAGAAGAAGGATGGATAGAAGCAAACGAGACATGATCAACTTTCTTTGATTGAAGATTGCAGACTTTAAATTTCTAATTGAAAGATCTGAAATCTAAAATTGGGAGTTAAAGTTTTTCTACCCCCTGATCTTCTTTGAAATTGTTTAAAAGCTCTTGGATGGTTTTTTTTAAAACAGGATGAATGAGATGTCGATCGATTTCAGCCAAGGGGATGAGGACAAATTGGCGATTTTGAATTTGAGGATGGGGGATTTGGAGTTCCTCGGTGTGAATTTCAATATCATCGAAGAAAAGGATATCGAGATCAATCGTTCGGGGTCCCCATCGAAATGTTTTTGTACGGCCCAGCCGGGATTCGATGGCCCTCAATGTCCGGAAAAGTTCTAGGGCGTCCAAATCAGTCTCAATTTTTATTACCCCGTTCACAAACCAATCTTGAGAGGTGTAGCCAATGGGTTGCGTTTTGAAGAGGGAAGATTTTGCTAAGAGTTTGTGACGGTCTATTTTTAAAATCTCTGAAATGGCTTTTTCACATTGGTGTAACTTATCGCCAAGGTTAGAACCAATTCCAATGTAGGCAATATGTCCCATTCTGATCGGAGGAAACAAGCACTCGACTTTTCACCCGCTACGTTTAATAGTCCCTTTTTAGAATAAACATGGAATGTGGGGAACGAGAATTTTCCGGAAAAAAGGCCTGTTTTTCAGGCTACGCTGTGGGGTTTACTTTTTTTCAGAAATTTCTTCGGGCTTTTTGGGAGTGACGTCGATCTCTTCGTCTTTCGTCGACTTTTTAAAATTTCGGATCCCTTTTCCAAGTCCTTCACCAATCTGAGGGAGTTTTCCAGCACCGAAAATGATCAAAATGATGACCAAGATGACTATCAACTCCGGCATTCCTATTCCAAACATTTTTTTCTCCTTTTTAGATTAGGATACTTGATTATGAATCATACTACCCGGCGCAAGTTCACTTCAAACTATGACCACCTCTCCTAAAGGCAGACTGAACAGATTTTCGCCTATTACACTACGCGTTGTGCTTTTTGCCCTTTGCTTTCTGTATTGGCGGAAGTGCATGGGAATCGAACCCACCACGGACATCTCTGCCCGTCACTGGATTTGAAGTCCAGGAGGCCCACCAGAACCTGTCCACTTCCAAAGTATAACCTAAGGGATTTTCTTTTTAAAGTCAAGGTGTTCTTGCAGGGCAACCCCTGAAATCCTTAGCGTTTTTTCTCGGGAATGGCGGCCCTTAATAATTTCGATGCAGGATGAGGAAGCTCCAAATTCCTTAGCTAAGAATCGAATGAGGGCCTCATTCGCATTTCCCTCGACAGGTGGAGCAGTTATCCTTACTTTGATTCCATCCCGATAGGGACCCACGATCTCATTTTTTGAGGATTTGGGCTGGAGATAGATTTTCAACATAATGTCTTCCATTTCATGTCACCTATCGGATTTATGTCAGCCATACGGAATAATGGAATAGTGGAATACTGGAATAATGGTCAAGAAAATTTATGTACCGCATTTGGGTCAAAGGTGTAATATAAACCCAATATTCCATCATTCCATTATTCCAATAAAAGAAAGTTGTCTTCCAGTTCGGCCTTCTTTCCGGTAGGAAAAGAAGAGGTTGCTATGGCAATGGGTGCAGAGAGGAGTCGACGATATTTGTTCTTCCGTAATCCCCTCTCTCTTCATTTGATCGATATTGATCTGAGCCAGATCCACCATCCACTTTCCTGTTCCTTTTGAAGTTGAAAAGGGTTCCCAGTCTGACTGAAAGACCTTCTCATCAATTTCATAACAACAGGGTCCAATAGATGGACCCAGAGTGATGACGAAGTCTTTTGATGAGCAGCCGAACTCTTCTTCCATTTTATTTAAAACCTTTGCTGTGATGTGGAGAGTGGTGCCCTGCCTTCCAGCATGGATTGCAGCAATCACTTTCCTTTTTTGATCAACGACAAAGATCGGAAGGCAATCCGCAGTGAGGATGCCAAGAAATGCGTTCGGGGAGTTCGTAATCAAAGCATCGTATTCTAAAATTGACGGAAGGGTAATGGCCGGTTTTCCCAGGAGAAGGATCTGGTCCTGGTGCATTTGATCGAGAAGAACCAAACGGCTCGGATCAAATCCAAAGGCTTTTGCAATTACTTTCTTATTCTTGGAGACAAATTCTTTTTGATCGCCGTTCTTATCGCTCAGATTGAGCGAATCATAGGGGGGAAGACTCTCTCCCCCCTGCCGGGTCAGAAAAGCATGCTGGACCCATTCCAATTTCGCAATTTCTGGACTTTCGAAATAAGGGAGGTTGTTTTTTGTCTTAAGAGAAGACCGATTGAGTATTTTCATATTAAAATTCCTCCTAACCTCCCTTTCGAAAAGGGAGGGAAAAAATAATCCCCACTTTGGCAAGGGGGGGGAGGGGGGATTTGTAATTTTTATCTTTTTTAGGTGGTTTTGGACCTCAACCACTCCAGCACCTCCATCATATCTTGAGGGATCGGTGAGACAAACTGAACCCTTTCTCCTGTTCGAGGGTGGGTGAATTCCAATCGTTGGGCATGAAGGGCCTGGCGATTCATTCTCTTCACACACTCTTTAAATACAGGATCATGGATCGTCCCAGGTCTTCCTTTTCTTCCGTATAAAGGGTCTCCCAAAACGGGATGTCCAATGGAGGAGAGATGCACCCGGATCTGATGCGTTCGACCGGTCTGAGGAAAGATCTCAAGGAGAGTGCAGCCATCAAATTCCTCAACCTTCTTCCAACGAGTGATCGCCTCCCTTCCTCTTTTCGTCCGGGTGGACATCCGTTTCCTCTCACTTGGGTGTCTTCCGATGGCTGAATCGATTAAGCCATCGTCCTGGCTGAATCTTCCATAGGCAATGGCCAAATAGACTTTTTTCACAGTTCTGTTTTTAAACTGCTTGGTCAAATGGTGAAAAGCCTCGTCATCTTTAGCAACGACCATTACGCCGGAAGTATCCTTATCCAATCGATGCACAATGCCCGGCCTCAAGACGCCATTAATCCCGGCGAGATCTTTACAATAATAAAGAAGGGCATTGACCAATGTGCCGGCCGGGTTTCCATAAGCAGGATGAACGACCATGCCCGGAGGCTTGTCAATGACGATGATGGATGGGTCCTCATAAAGGATGGTGAGAGGAAGGGGCTCTGGTTTGAGAGAAAGGGGTTCGGGCTCGGGAAGAGACCCTGAGATCCTATCGCCTGCTTTTATATGGGCACTGGCTTTAGCGGGTTTCTGATTGAGAAAGATAAGATGTTTCTCAATCAAATTCTTTGCCTGAGAGCGCGAGAGGTTGAGATCGGTTTCCGAGAGAAACTGATCAAGACGCCTTCCTTGGTCCTTCTTCATTACTTGAATGGAAAAAGATAATCCCCCCTCTCCCCCCTTTAGCAAAGGGGGGTTGGGAGGATTTTGGAAGTTATTTATTATGGAAATTTGAGTCATTGCTACTGTAGCTGTTTTAGCGCTTTCTCAATTCCAGCAGCCAACAGGGGGATTTCTTCATCGGAGACGGTTCTCATATCCAGGATCAATTCTTCTTTGCTGATTCGAGAAATAATCGGAGGATCACCCTTCCTTAAATTTTCTTCGAGGCTGTTCACGGACACATCAAGAGGTTTGACGGCAACGACTATGGTTGGAAGTTCTTGAAGGGGAAGGGCTCCACCGCCCACCTGAGAGACATCTTCTTTCAGAGTGAATGTCACCTTTTTATTCATCATCCCTGACAATCGTTTGAGCAGACGTTTTCCTCTCCCTTTTAACGTCTTTTTATCCAGACTCAACATCCGAAGTGTCGGGATCTCTTCCATGGCCCTCTTCTCATCGAGGTAGAGGAGAAGGGTTGACTCGAGAGCAGCCAGGGTGAGCTTGTCGATGCGAAGGGCTCGGGTCAAGGGGTTGATCTTGAGGAGGTCCAGAAATTTTTTCTTCCCTAAAATGATTCCGGCCTGTGGACCTCCAAGGAGCTTATCGCCGCTTATAGTGACTGCGTCCACACCTGTTTTGATCGTCTCCTGGACAGTAGGCTCCTTCTCCAATCCGTATTGGGAAAGGTCTATGAGACAGCCGCTTCCTAAATCATCCACGACAGGGAGTTGATGTTCCCTCCCCA
>Ga0299915_10000995_pt1 | contig 20747 bp, 14 predicted proteins | sample RVTome_13_FD_200263 | JGI IMG/M metagenome (GOLD analysis project Ga0299915, IMG submission 200263) | Soil microbial communities from uranium-contaminated site in the Upper Colorado River Basin, Wyoming, United States - RVT92D227 (version 2) ... | reverse complement strand
GTTCTGCAGCTGGCAGGGGAGCAGCTGGCCAGGCTGTACAGCAACCCGTACCGGATATCGCTTGAGGTTTTTGAGTGGGGTTCGAACAGTGACATCCTCGATCTGGCCATGCTGTTTGCCTATGCCTGGCAGGTGACCGGTGAGCCGAAATACAGGGATGCCATGATTGAAACCACCGATTATATTTTCGGTAAGAATGCAACCGGGTATAGTTTTGTCACCGGGTATGGCTCGAAAACACCCATGTTCCCGCATCACAGGCCCAGCGGAAGTGACGGTATCGATACCCCTGTTCCGGGATTCGTGGTCGGCGGGCCCAATGTGGTCCGGCAGGATGCGGCAAACGGTGCGAAGTACAGTTCTCTGCTTCCGGCTAAGAGTTACACCGACATGCAGGACAGCTATGCTTCCAATGAGATCTGCATCAACTGGAATGGTCCGCTGGTCTTTGTGCTTGGATACCTGGAAGCGAAAATGAGAAAATAGACTGCACAGAGGAAAGATATACTGTGAGAAGTTACCCTATATACCTGATTTCCCGGTTGTAATAGTCCGTGAATATCAGTAACTTTTGTCAGATGAAATTCTCCTCTTTTTACCTAAATAAATAAGGCTATGAAAAGCATTTATCTGCTCATGGCATTATTCCATGCTTGCTTTCTGGGTATATCCGCACAGGATATGTTCACCCCCAGACCTCTTAGCTTCGAACCTGCTCAGGAAGGTTTCGCTACCTGGTCGCCCGATGGTTCGAAGATTGCCTTTACCAGCACCAGGTCCGGAAGTTTCGATATCTGGATCATGGAGGTGGATCCGGAGAAAATAAAGAAAGAGATGCAGGTACAGGAATAGATTGGAATGCAGAAGTGTCGGAATTGTACTACTTTCATTCAGCTGTATTGATTAGAAGAATATATTAGTCAACAAATCAATTTTATATTTCTATGAAAACCCATAAATTTTTATCAACGCTATTGCTGACTGTAATGGTATGCCTTCCGGATCTTTCTGCCCAAGATGCCAAACCATGGTATCAGGACGGGCCATGGCGCTTTCCGAAACCCAATCCAAAAGCCAAGACGCTGCCTCTTATTAAGGTACAGGGTAACAAGTTTGTTAATTCCGAGGGGAAAACCATCCTTTTCAGGGGGCTTTCCATTTCCGACCCTGACAAAATAGAACGACAGGGGCACTGGAATAAGGGCCATTTTGAACAAGTAAAGGGAATGGGGGCCATGATCGTGCGTATACCGGTCCATCCGGTGGCATGGCGTGAGCGCACGCCCGGAAAGTACCTTGAACTGCTCGACGAGGCTGTAGAGTGGTGCACCGACCTGGGCATGTATATAATAATCGACTGGCATTCAATCGGAAATCTGGGGATGGAGCTGTTCCAGGATCCGATGTACAATACTTCAAAACCGGAAACCTATCAGTTCTGGAGGACCATTGCCCAACACTTCAGCGGGAACAATACGCTTGCCTTTTACGAGATATTTAACGAGCCAACCATTTACAGGGGACAACTGGGTTCATTGCCCTGGTCGGAATGGAAAAAAATCAATGAGAATATCATTAACCTGATCAGGGCATTTGATGCGGAGACCATTCCGCTGGTTGCCGGATTAGACTGGGCTTACGACCTTTCGCCACTCCATGACGATCCGATTAATGCCGAAGGAATCGGCTACGTCACACATCCATACTCCAATAAGCGAAGCCAGCCGTGGGAACCGAAATGGGAGGAAAATTTCGGTTTTGCCGCTGATAAATATCCGGTGGTAGCTACTGAATTCGGATTGGGAGGATTCCCCGGGCAATCCAATAACGACGATTACGGTAACAGGATTATCGACTACCTCGAAGGTAAGGGAATCAGCTGGATGTGCTGGGTATTCGATCCGGAATGGGGTCCAAGGTTATTGAAATCGTGGCAGTACGACCTTACCGACGGAGGAAACTTCTTTAAGAAAGCCCTTCATGGTGAGTTGGAAGTTCAACAGGTTAAATAAATCATTAAATTAAATATTATGAAGAAAATAAGTCTGGTGCTTCTTGTTTCAGGAATGGTCGGACTTACCATATTCCTTTCCGGCTGCCGGCAAAATGCTGATAAATATACCCGCGGTGTGGGTATTTACCCGGGTAATCCGGCAGAGGATTTTTCTCCTGTCCTGGTAACCGATAACGATAATTACCGGAACCTGGCCAGGCTCAGACCGGCTTTTCATTCCTCAAGCTATGATTATAACCTTACCGCCCAGCTAGCAACCGATGGTATCATTCAAGATCAAATGCCCGACCATATTACGCTTTCCACCAACCTGGGGCCTGTTGAAAAAAACGAGCGGGAATGGCTCCTCGATCATAACAGCGTTACCGAAATGAGCCTTGAGGGACAGGATATTTTTATTCAGTATGAGCTGAACACGGAAGCAGATCCTGCCAGTATTGACAGAATTACCCTGAACGGATCATTGACTTTTAATGACAGGAAATCCGGCGGATGGCAGATTATCTGCTCAGGTTCAAACGATGGTGTAACCTGGGATGAGCTGGAAAAGTTCAAAGGCAAGGGGCTGCCCGGACAGGAAAGGCCAAATCCGTGGGCGGCTTTTATGCCTCCCCCGGCCCCACGCGGAAAGGGCCAGGCAAAAAGACCTCCGGATTTTTTTTCATTCTTTATGGGACCGTACGGAGGGGATTCAACGGCTCCGAAGCCATCCTTTACTTTTAATTTCCCGATGCCCGCACCCCAAAGGATAATTAATCCGTCTTTCGAATTTCAAAAACCTGTTGCATACCATATCTACCGAATCAGCCTGTCGGCTCCATGTGCTGAGAAGTGGGTATTCGGCGATCTGGATTTCTACAACCAGGGCACAAGGCTGAAGATGGTTCCGTCACACCGGTTTAAAAGTGCCTGGATGAGCGCCGGCACCCGTGAGGAATGGATTTATGTTGACCTGGGTTCCGTAAGTACCTTTGACCGGGTTAAACTGCACTGGATCAGTAAGGCAGTTAAGGGATCTGTCGAGGTATCCGATGATGCCCTGAACTGGAGCGAACTGGCAGCTCTGCCCGGATTACAGGAACTGCTGGATGACATAAAGCTGACGGACATGGCCAAAGGCAGGTTTGTCAGGGTAAGGATGACCGGGGCCGGATCAGATAAAAGATACGTATTGAGCGAGCTGGAAGTATTCGGTAAGGGAGGCCTGGTGGCCAGGCCAAAAGCTGGTCCTGACATTGCTGACAACCGCATGCCGCTGGTAGGCGGAAACTGGAAAATACAGCGGGCATCGGAAGTTACCGCTACCGGTGAAAACATTTCCATGCCCGGATTTGCAAATGACGACTGGATTGTGGCCACAGTTCCGGGGACTGTGCTGGTGAGTTACCGGAATGCAGGTGCCCTGCCCGATCCCAACTTTGGTGATAACCAGATGTTGATATCCGAATCGTTCTTCAATTCCGATTTCTGGTACCGCAATGAATTTGAAGTTCCTGAAGATTTCAGGGGTGAACAAATGTTTTTAAATTTCGACGGGATCAACTGGAAAGCGGATGTATTTGTAAACGGGAAAAAAGCCGGAAGAATTGAAGGGGCCTTTATCCGTGGCAAATTTGATGTAACCGGCCTGATCAAGCCCGGGCAGAAAAATGCGCTGGCCGTACTGATTATTAAAAATGATAATATCGGGATTATAAAGGAATCAACTGCAATCAACCACGACAAGAACGGGGGCGTGCTGGGTGCGGACAATCCGACATATCATGCTTCCATAGGCTGGGACTGGATCCCGACAATCAGGGGAAGGAATATCGGAATCTGGAATGATGTCTTTCTTACGGTAGCCGGTGCTGTTACCATTACATATCCTTTTGTTTACACCGACCTGCCCTTGCCCGATACCACATCGGCTGATATCAACCTCGAACTGACCCTTCATAACAGCATGACTGAGACTGTTACCGGTATCCTGACAGGGAAATACGGAGAGATCAGTTTTGAAGAAAATGTATCGATAGGTCCTTCTGAATCCAGGGTAGTGAAACTGAATCCTTCCACTCATCCGGCATTGCATTTTAAAAATCCAAAACTCTGGTGGCCCAGGGGGTATGGCCAGCCCGACCTTTATGATGTCGAGATTTCCTTTAAAGGTATTGATGGTGTGGTATCGGACAAAATAGCATTCAAATCGGGTGTCCGCGAAATGAATTTCACCGAGGAAAACATGACACTGAAAATGTATGTTAACGGCCGGCGATTAATCGGTCATGGCGGGAACTGGGGCTTCCCCGAGTCGAACCTCAGTTATCGCGGACGTGAGTACGACGCCGCCGTTGCCTATCATGCCGATATGAACTTCACCATGATCAGGAACTGGGTGGCACAGACCGGTGACGATGAATTTTTTGAGGCCTGTGACCGTCACGGGGTCATGGTTTGGCAGGATTTCTGTCTGGCCAACCCGGCGGACGGACCTGATCCTTATGATCCGGATATGTTCCTGAAAAACGCCGGAGATGTCATCAAGAGGATCAGGAATCACCCATCCATCGGTATCTATGTCGGCAGGAACGAGGGTAATCCCCCTGCAGTGATCGACACCGCTTTGCGGGCGATGATCGCCGACCTGCATCACGGATTGCATTACATTTCCAACTCGGCTTTTGGTGTCGTCAGCGGCGGTGGCCCTTACAGAGCTCTTCCTGTGAGGGACTATTACCTGCTGTATGGCTTTAATAAATTCCACAGTGAAAGAGGAATGCCCAATGTGATGACCTGGGAAAGCCTGAAGTTAACTTTGCCGGAATCAGCCCTCTGGCCACAAAACAGCCAGTGGGGATTGCACGATTATAACATGGAAAGTGCACAGGCATGTGCCTCCTTCAACCAGATGGTGGAGAAAGCATTCGGACCAGCAAAGGATGCCAAGGAGTTTACAGAGCTTGCGCAGTGGATCAACTATAACGGATACCGGGGCATGTTTGAGGGACGCAGCCTGTACCGCCATGGTTTACTACTGTGGATGAGCCATCCGGCATGGCCTTCCATGGTATGGCAGACTTACGATTACTACCTCGAGCCTACCGCGGCCTACTTCGGTTGCAAAAAGGCGGCAGAACCCATCCATATACAATGGAACCCGGTATTTAACGACATTGAAGTGGTTAACTACAATGCCAGGGACAGAGCCGGACTGACCGCCAGGGCGCAGCTGCTAAACATGGACGGATCGGTTCAGTGGGAAAAGGAAACCGGTTTAAGCTGCAGGGAAGATTCCACCGCAACCTGTTTCAGGCTTGAATTCCCGAAAACACTATCGGCAGTACATTTTATAAAACTCACCTTAACCGAAGGTGAAAAAATCATTTCGGAAAACTTCTACTGGAGAGGGCTTGAAGATGGTAATTATCAGGCTTTACGCGATTTACCAAAGGTGGCACTTGAAAACAACACCCGGGTCAGGAAGTCGGGAGACAGCTGGCTGATTACAACAACCCTGAATAATACAACCAGCCAGCCTGTTTTAATGGTAAGGCTGAAGGTTGTTGGAAAGAGCAGCGGTGAAAGAATCCTTCCGGTATTCTACAGCGATAACTATGTATCGCTGATGCCAGGCGAACAAAAGGTTATTACCATGAAGCTCAGGAATGAAGATACGCGCGGTGAAAAACCAGCAGTTGAAATATCCGGATTTAATCTGTGATCATATAAATAATTCATAAATAATCAACACATCATGAAATTCAAAACAATACAAAGAATAGCATTAATGATGCTATTCATATTACCTGTCGTGCAAAATGCATTGGCACAGGAACCTGTCACCCCAAATGCTTCACACGAAGCAAAGGCATTGCTGAAGTATATCCAGGGCCTAAGCGGAAAATATATTCTGGCGGGCCAGCATAACTTTCCCAATTCCGGATCGAGAAATACGCAATTTGCAGCCGACTATATCGGCAAAACCCCGGTGATCTGGAGCCAGGATTTCGGGTTTGCTGAAGACGGGGACAAGGATTCCTACCTGGCCCGTCCCGCCATTATACAGGAAGCCATCAGGCAACATAAGCTGGGTGCCGTCATCAACCTGTGCTGGCATGCCGTGCCACCAACAGCCGAGGAACCCATAACCTTCCAGCCCCGTCCGGGGGCTGATCCGGCCGCACCTCTCGCCAGCGTGCAGGGAAAGCTGACGGACCAGCAGTTTCGTGATATCCTTACTTCCGGGACACCCTTGCATAAGCAATGGATCAAACAGGTAGATGAAATAGCAAAGTTTCTGAAGCAACTGCAGGATGCAAAGGTGCCGGTAATGTGGAGGCCTTATCACGAAATGAACGGCGACTGGTTCTGGTGGGGCGGCCGGTATGAAGGGAAATACACCACAGCGGCACTTTACAAACAGATTTTCGACAGGATGGTGAAATACCATAAGCTGAACAACCTGATATGGGTATGGAGTGTTGACAGGCCGAGCCAGCCGGGAAGGGAATTTGTGAATTATTATCCCGGAACAAAGTACCTGGATGTGCTTGCTATTGATATTTATGGCAATGATTTCAATCAGACATATTATGACGGATTAATGGCCTTATCCGAAGGCAAACCCATTACACTGGGAGAAGTCGGGAATCCGCCAAGCCCGGAAATCATTGAAAAGCAACCCAACTGGGTTTACTGGGTTGTATGGGCCGGAATGGCAAGAGGAACATCGGTGGCCGATTATGAAAAGCTCATGGCCAACCCCCGTGTTGTATTTATGGAAGATCAGGCATACCTCAACGGCACAAAGGAATATCGGCTGGCCTGTGGCTTTGAGCCTTTACGGCTGAATAAAGAAGCGGATTTTACAGGGGACTGGAAACTAAATGAAACGGAAAGCGATGCTCCGCCAAGCATGGGACCTACAAGCATTCCATATAAACTGTCGGTAATACAGAAGGAAAACACACTTACTGTTAGGTCAGCCGCTGTGGTTGAGTGGGCCGATGACGAAATTACGGAACAAACACTCACACTCGACGGGAAAGATAACCAGTCGGTTGCCTTTATGAATGCTCCCAGGGTACAGAATGCCAACTGGTCAGCAGAAAAGGACACCCTGACCATCGATTCGAAAGTCACGTTTAAATTTGGAGACAGGCCGGTTGATATCAAATCCAGGGAGGTGTGGACACTGCAAAAAAGGGGAAAGAAGCTGTTGATCGTTCAAACAGCGGAAGGCTTTATGGGGAGGGGCCCAACAACAACAAAGCTGGTGTATGACAAACAATAATCATTTTATTGTTTATTTTTATAACCAAAAACTTACAAAATAAGATCATTCATGAAAAAGCTCTTCCTTTCAGTCCTGATGCTGGGCGTCTTGCTGCAGGCAACCTGGAGCAATATTTCTCTACCTGAAATATTTGCTGATAACATGGTGCTTCAGCAGCATTCAGAAGTTACACTCTGGGGCTGGGCCAAGGCAGGTGAAACGGTTGTGGTTAAAGCCGGCTGGCTCGACGCAGAAGTTTCTGCAAGAGTCGGCAGTCAGGGGACTTGGAAGATAATCCTGAAAACTCCCGGGGCGGGGGGGCCTTATAATATCCATTTCAGGGGTTACAATGAACTGACTTTGAAAAATGTATTGATCGGTGAGGTCTGGCTGTGTTCCGGACAATCCAATATGGAATGGACGGCTATGATGGGAATCAATAATGCCGAGGAGGAAGTCAGAAACGCCGATTACCCGGAGATCAGGTTTTTTACCGTTTACCATGCCACCTCATCATATCCGCAGGATCATTGCACCGGTGAGTGGACGGCCTGTACGCCTGAAACCATGCGCAACTTCAGTGCCATCGCCTATTTCTTTGCCAGAAAACTGCATAAAGAACTGGGGGTTCCTGTAGGCATGATCAACACAAGCTGGGGCGGCACACCTGCTGAAGCATGGATGCCTGAGGAACTTATCCAGAAGGACGATTTTCTCCGCGAAGCGGCAGCCAGACATAAGCCCGTGCCATGGGGACCGGTGGAGCCGGGCCGGATATTCAATTCCATGATTGCCCCACTGGTACCTTTCCGGATAGCGGGCGTTTTATGGTACCAGGGTGAGGCCAATACGGTTAACGCTTATGCTTACTTGGAATTGCTTTCAGGTTTGATAAACAGCTGGAGAAGCAGGTGGGGATATGAATTCCCTTTTTATTATGCACAGATTGCACCTTTCAGGTACGGGAAACCGTTTGAGGGAGTGGAGGTGAGGGATGCCCAGCGGAAGGCGCTGGAGGTGCCGAATACCGGAATGGTCGTATTGAGCGATATCGGCGATACACTGAATATCCATCCCAGGAACAAGCAGGACGCTGCTCTGCGGCTGGCCAACCTTGCGCTGAACAGGTATTACAAAAAGGCCGATATGGAAGATTCCGGTCCGCTGTTTAAAAGCATGGTGGTTGATAAAAACAAGGCCATTATTACCTTTGACCATAGCGATGGTTTGCATGTTGCAGGAGACAAACTTACCTGTTTTGAACTGGCAGGGGAGGATAAGGTATTCTATCCGGCTGAAGCCAAAATTAAGGATCAGCAGGTAATAGTTCAGTCGGGGAGGGTTAAATATCCAAAAGCTGTGCGGTTTGCCTGGAGCAATACGGCAACACCCAACCTGTTTAACGGGGCGGGTTTACCGGCTTCCTGTTTTATTACGGAATAGGTTATAACTGGTTCGAATCAGCTGTTTTCCGGGAATGGATCATTTCAATAATCTTTTGTACAAGGGGTTTTTCCACTCCCGGCATAAGTTCGGTAACCTGAATTTCATATCCCCCTTCGGTAAATGATTTATCCGTACAGATATAGCCGCTTGACCCGTTGCAATGTGTTACAACAAGCGTTGCTGAGTAGGGCGACTGCTTTTTAATTTCCATGCCGATTTCAGTCATTACTTCTCCTGAAATTCCACATAATACCAACTCTCCGATTTTTAGTGCAGTAAGTCGGATATCCACAGCCGGTCCGCTTTCGTAAGAAACTTTCGGAAAACGGTCTGTGCAAGGTTTCTTGCCGGGAAATGCCAGGGAGGTATTGGTTATCTCAAGTGTATTAACCGGAAAGGTTGCAGTATGAGCAAGTGCTTTCCAGGCCTCTGTCCCAACGTGAAATCCAACGGCTTCAATTTCGTTAAAATCCTTGCCAGGGCCGTAAATGGGATTAATATCTGCTGAAGCTCCGGCTGTTATTGCCACAACAACGTCTTTCCCTTCCTGCTTTTTGATATATCGGGCAGCTGCTCCGGGCCAATCGCCAGTAATCTGGTAATTATCCGGACCGCTGGTAGTAGCATGGCAGGGCCAGTTTACCAGAACTGCCAGTAAGTCATTGTTCAGATCTTCAAATTTAACCACATCCACCTCGTGATCGCATGGACCGTTGGGATTTCTTCCGAGCCATATCCCTCCATCGGCAAATAAAGCACGACGGTTAATGTTCAAATCGCAAGATCCTTTCCCAATGCCCATGCGAAATGGCATTACTTTTTTCGATGCATTTTCTGCAAGGAGGGTGAGCTTTTCTTTAAGGGCCTTAATGTAATCCTCATTTGCATCGGAAACTTTATCTTCATATGTCTTAATGGCCGGCCCGCCATGATTATGAACAGCGGAAATCATAATATTTTCAGGAGGGATACCTATCTTTAAAGAAATCATTTTTTTAATGTCGTCAGTTAACCCGGCCGAAAATCCTATTAAATCAGTGGTTATAAGTAAGACATTGGTATTATCACCAGCGAAATACAAGGCTGAAGCGTAGAGTTCATCGTGTATTCCTGTTGAGGGAGTTTGCCGGGCATCATAGCCACTCATTAAAACCGGTATTTCAGGTGTGATGTTGATCTGACTTACCCCTAATTTTACAGAAGCATTCTCATCTTTGATAGTTTGTCCGGATAACAATCCGGGCACAAAACTGATCATCATGATCAAAAATCTGATAATACGCATATTTTTCATTTTCAATTGATTTAATAAATGAATTGATAATAGTCACATCATATTCTACTGATTATCCGAACCTTTCCAAATTAGAGTAGTAATTGAATGGGCCTTAAATTTTTGAATTGCCATTTTGTTGTTCCATATTATTTTGGAATTTGTTTCGACTCCATTATTAATAATATTGAGTACAATGCTTCCATCAGTATTCTGGAAGGCCGCAAAATTAAGTCTTTCAGAATCTCCGGAACTGCCGATTCTATATGCGCCAGGTCTGATAAATTTACTAAAATGAGCAAGATAAAAGTATAGCCCTGTATAAGTAACTTCTTTGGTTATCCTGTTTATGATTACTATCGGGTGCTGATGGTTATTATCAGGGTCTCCGTGTTCGGTTGAAACCAACCAGGGACCGCCATCCTGGTCGAGTATCATGTTCCAGTATATCCAGGCCGAAACCCAGTTTTTCATATCATTCATAATCATATTGCCCCAGTATTCCCCGTCAGAAAATTCATAAACAGGCACTTTAGAGGGACCATTGGGGGGTACATTGGTCGGCAAACCGTCAACCATTGCATAGCAGACTTCCGTCTGCCAGATTGGAAGATCGGGATATCGGGTGTGCAATTCAGTAAGGGTGGAAAATTTGTCCCAGTCGTAGCCATGGACTGTTAACGAATGAATGTATTTTTTTACTTCATCATCATTCAGCACAGAGGGATATTTTTGAAATGCCTCGGGACGATTGGAAGTTTCACCAAATTGAATATGTGCGGATAATTTACCCGCTTTTATTAGGGGAGCCAGGTGATTTTTTATAATATCTCCAATAGCTCTATAGGTAACATTTGAATACCAGCTGTTATCCGCTTCGTTGAATAAATTAATATAGTTGATCGTAACTCCGTTGGCAGCATAAGCCTGAATGTATTTGGAATAGTACAGGGCCAGTGCACTGTAATATTGGGGTTTTATATGTTTTTCTCCTTGATTCAGGCTATAATACATCCAGTCGGGGGCAAAATCCATTGGCGCTTCAATTTCAAACTTGCCAAATTTAGATCCTTTTTTGATATAGGTAATTAGTCCGTTTGGTCCTAAGTCCCTTTTGATACTGAAGTGGAGCATCATGGTATCTCCAGGTGTTTCTGCATAGGAATACCAGGGACCGGCCGAAGAGAAATCACACGATGCAATTGGTGATTTCATGACAGTATAACCGGCGCCGGAATCGGGATCAAATAGCGATTTTAACACATTATCCTGAATATCAACAGAAAGGGCGTTAAGACAAACCATGCCTGCTTCATTGAAGGTTGCTCCAAAACCCTCAATCTTTTGGAATCGTGTTCCTTCATTTACTGTAATTTCAGGAAGTGAAGAACCTTTTTCTTTTTCAAAGCGCACTTCGGTTTTCTTTGAAAGTCTGTCGCCATCCTGGGATGATGAATAAACAGAAATTTTCGGACCTTGGAAATCAATGCACCGAACATTTACAAATAGGATAGAAACTTCTAATATCCATCCCATTACACATGTTAATTTATGCATAATGATCTTATACCTTTTTTTATCTTTCATACCTGGTAAATTCATGATAGTACATTAAATATCAGATTAGTTTATATTCAATAAGGAATAAAGTAGTCAATTTATTTACAGGCTTCTATAAATTGACTGGCAACAGTTTCAATTTCTGTATCGCTGGAATTAATATTAATTCCCCAGCCGGAGCCCAGGCCACCATCTACCACACCCACACTGATATTCATGGTACGACTTAGAATATCATCGGTTTTGGGATAGGATCCTTTTATATGCGGTTGTCCAATACTTTTTAAGTGATTCAAAACGTGTTCCATGTTGGCATAAACATGCCATCCACTCTGGTCAACCGTTTTTGATCCCAATGACCTTGAGACTTTTTGGGCCTGTTCCCTGGTATCGAATATGACTGTGCAAAGTGTGGCACAATCTCCCTGAGGATCGTTCAGTATTCTGAATTTAAAACCGCCTGCCTTAGAAATCAAACTCTTGAGTTTGCTTCTTTTTTGATGCAGTACAGCTATTATTTTGTCGATTTTACTTAACTGCGCAAGTCCAACAGCAGCAGTGATTTCATTCATTCTGAAATTTAGTCCGAGTATATTTCTAGAACCCACTTCAACACCCAAGCGCAATGGTTTATGGCCCTGATCGTGAACCCCAAATGCTGTTTCAAAAAGGCTTTGATCATTGGTTATAACCAAGCCTCCATCACCACTGTTAATGGTTTTGAAAATGTTTAGTGAAAAGGCACCCATGTTACCAATTGTACCTACCTTTTTCCCGTGGTATGATGCCCCTGCAGCCTGGCAACAATCTTCCAGCACTAGTAAATTGTGTTTTTTGGCAATAGCCATAATGCGATCCATATTGCATGGATTGCCCAACATATGTACAGGCATAATTGCTTTGGTACGGGATGTAATTCTGCGTTCAATATCATTTGGGTCAAGCGTAAGGCTTTCATCAATCTCGGTAAGTACCGGAACCAATCCTGGAAAGATAACAGAGGAATAACTGGCAACAAAGGTATAGGCAGGAACAATAATCTGATCACCAGGCTTAAGACCTAAGGCGATAACTGCAATGAGCAGCGATGATGTACCTGAAGAGGTTGCCAGTGCATAATCTGCCCCACAGTATCTGGCAAATTCTTTTTCGAAATTTGACACCTTGTGAAGAAACTTCGGATCGTTTTCGCTTCCATATCGAAAGAGATACCCGCTTTGCATAACTTCTGTTACTGCATCAAGTTCTTCCTTTCCAAACCAATAAGCACCAGGACCAGGCATAATAACCTCCTTTTTAATGATTTTATTTAATCAGTTTCAACATTGGCTGCATTTCTTGGGTACTCTGCCTCATGATGAGAAATCGATTTGGACGGCACCTTTCCTAAAACCTTTCGTTCGGATACCCAGATAGATAATGCCGGCAATCATCCAGCTTCCTCCTACTATGAATGTTTTCATGGGGAGGTTAAGCCAGATCATCAGACAAAACAGAAAACCAATAACAGGAGGCAAAAAGTTCAGTAAAAAGCTTTTGACAGTTCTTTTTTCAGATTTTATATAGTATTCCCTTACGGATGCAAGGTTTACACCCATAAATGCTAAGAATGCTCCAAAATTGATCAGGTTGGCACATTCCTGATAGTTTAATAAAACAGCCCCAAGGAAAGCCAGTGCTCCAATGATCATCATGTTATAGCTGGGGCTGGAGTGTTTCTTATCCAGATGTCCAAAGATTTTTGCAGGAATCACACCGTCACGTCCCATACCATATAGAAGTCTTGATGCACCGATCTGACCAGTCAGACCCGAACCTATGCTTCCAATGAGCAGAATAAATGACAAGGATGTATCAAGCGTTGAACCACCAACACGTTTGGCCACAGCCATGATAGCAGTATCCAATGCATTGGTCCTTGCAGCATCATTTGTCAATCCTTGTGTAAATGAATTCCAGTCAGGCCAGGATACCTGCGCAAGATAAACTTGCGCACCACTCCAGATACCGGTAATCACACATGTTAATACAGCGGCAAGCAGCACATTCCGTTTAGGATTTTTTACTTCTTCTGATAAGGTAGTCAAACCATCAAAACCTATATAGGTAAGGGCTGCGAGAGCCGTGGCCGAACCAACGGATCCCAGTGAGAAAGTATCCCGATTATAAAATGGGTGAAATGAAAACAAACCGTGGAATCCATTCCTTAAAAAAATATAACGAATGGCGGCCGCCATAAAATAAAACACCACCACACTCATGATGATCATCAAAATCCAGTTGGTTCTTGATGCCATTCTGATACCTTTCAGATTAAGCATTGTAAAACCAATAGAAAATACAAATATCCAAAAATAATAAGGAAAGAAGGGAAAAAGATGATTTGCGGAAATGCTGGTGAATATAACACAAAGAACCGGTATAAACACATAGTCCATAAACATCGACCAGCCTGCTACAAATCCAAAATATGGGTGTATGCCTTTGCTGACATAAGTATAAGCAGAGCCTGCAAGAGGATATTTATTTGCCATCCGTCCATAACTTATGGCAGTAAAGATCATTGCCAACATGGCAATGATAATGGAGGTTACTGCATGTCCCTTAGAGAGGTTGTTGGCATGGCCAAACAAGGGTAAAGCTGCAACTGGCTGGATCAAGATGATGCCGTATATGATAAGATCGCTGAGCGACAAAACCCTACGTAGTTTGACTTCTGAGGTGGATTCTTTATTGGTCATTTCAGGAATCTTAATGTCCGAATTTGCCAAGGACGGAACAGAATTGAGGATATTATACGGCCCTGTACTTCCCCGGCCAGGTTTACCTCAGTAAACTCAACTGGACCTTGCAGGTAATGCAATTGTAAATCACTATTGATCCCTTTGGATTCGTACATCCTTATAAAGGGTATATTTCCCTTTGTATATAAGGCTGATAATACGATATCAGATGAATTAATGTCAAAAAGCCGGATCTCATTGCCTGATTTAGCACTGCCTTTACTGGTATAGATAGCAATACATGGAAAGGTATACTCCAGTGCTTCTTGATGCAATCCGGCTTCCTCCCATTTGCCTTCAAAAGGGTATAAAGCAAATTCATAAGTATAGTCGCCATTTAGCATGACAGTTCTCCATATGTAATACATTGCATAAGCTAAGGGTATCGAAAAACTGCCGTCAGATTCATGTATCGAACCCATGTTACCCCTGTTGAAGAAGGCCATACCTGAATGTCCGTCAGCCAGGGCAGTCCAATAATTACCTTCAACATAATTATCTTCTGTTTCAGCAACAGTAAAAGGTAAATCCCGAATGCCGGTTGTCCCAATACCCAAAGCCGGTTTTACCTTGAACCGTAATTTTTCTTCATGCAAAAATGAGGATTCAATTTCACGCTTATTCTCGCTCACCCTGCCGATCTTTTCATCGTTGAATCGGAATATAGCTTTGAAATCGATTCTTGGAGAGCTGCTGTTTAAAGTCATTTCAAACCGGTAAGGAATATTGTCTATTAAGCCGTTTTCATGTACCGTAATTTGATTGCCGCTTTGCATTATGGTATCAAGGTCCCATTTGCCATTTGATTCACAGGGAGTACCATTTATGACTCCGGCAAAATATCCGCTCCGCTGGTTTTTGATCATTTGTCTTCCGGTTAGCCGGCTAATGATAGCCGAGATACCACCGTTTTTATCCAGATCTATTATCCAAAAAGGATTGGTAATTCGAAAATTCTGATTGTCAAATTCAATTGTTTTTGAGGTTTGCCGGGATTGTCTTGCCGAAACAATAGAAAAGGACTGAAAGGCTAAAGCCGGAATTTCAGTGTATATCCTTAAATGTGCCAGGTTTTTATCGGTACCACTCTGGTGCTCCAGGTGCAGTAATTCAAAAGGTGCCGGCATTTCACCTTTTTGCACAATAAAGTTCTCTACCCCTCCTGGCAAGGGAACCGTTACATCAATCCATTCTTTTCGGGTCCATGAAAGGGGATTAAAAACAGTTACCTGGCCCAGATTTCCTCCCTCCATTTGCAAAGCAGCATAGTTCAATGACAAATTGATAATGCTATCGGAAATGCCTATGGAAGTGGGAAGAAACCTCCGGGAATCCTTCAGAATGCCACAAATCTGTATGTCGTGATGTTGCGCCACGAGGAGGTTTTTCCATGCTATCTGAAGTTCTGCCTCGTGGTTATTTCCGCCCAACAGTGATTCCAAGGCTGCCAGTCTTTCTGCAGTTAGAAGTCTTACTTCTGCTTTCCTTGACATGTTCCAGATTTCATTACCGCAATATCCCCAGGGCATTCGCACATGGAAATCATTAGGCAAAGTTTTGAATTCATCTTCCGGGATTGGAAAAGTAGGAAATATCTCATCCAGTAATAGCCATTTAAATCCGGGTTTGCCTTCATATTCTTTGACCAGTCCCTCTTGCCGTAAATCCGAATCATCGGCCCGTGTGGCCAGCAATGGACTAATTCCGGAAAATTTTTTCTGAAAATGTTCCAGGGGCTCATCACATTCGGGTCCCGGATACCGTGTTAGGATAAGGTTATCTTCTGTAACCCATCCAAAGCCACTGCCTTCACCTTTGTAAGTAGGAATAGCAGGAATACGTGATTCGTCACTGCCTATCCACCATCCGATAGGGGAATCAAAGGTAGGATTGTATCCATACATCATAAAATGTGTACGCATTATGGCCCCTTTAAATCCAAATCCGACAAGAATTTGCGGTATCTGATTATGCATGGCATGCTCGCTCATTAAATAAACTTGTGGCTTATAATTGAATAGAGTCTGGTCAGTCTCCATTGCATAACTGATCTGCCGGATATTGGATTCTTCGTTTATAAACTGTGACAAGGGTTGTCCATAGGTGCATGTGCCAATACCAAATCTTCCACTGTACTTTTTCAAATAATTACGCAGTTCGTTAAATAAAACCGTATCGTGAAGTGCAAGAAAATCATAGGTGTAAGCTTCATTATCCAGACCAATCTTAAATCCCGGATACAACTTTAACCAGTCAACTGCATTCCTAATGGTTCTGGAAAAATGATCGGTACCCCAAAGAACCAGCCCACCGTGGTCATATGTCAGCATATACAATGGTTCAATGTCGTGAAGAGTATCTTCAACTTTTCTATTGTCATAGCTTTGTCCACTTAAGTCCACTCCAGAGATAATATATAATACAGAATATATTGCAAGGATGCAACATTTCCGCACATGATTTCTTGATTGCATAACAGGGTTAGTTACTGAAAATAGGGAATAAATTTACATAAAGTATGCAATAGAAATCCTCACTCTTGTATTAAATTGTTCTAATAGCTTAAATTAAGTCAACAACATTGTTTAATTCTTACATCGGGTAGCTTAACTGGCCTTCGATATATTGAACAGGGAAGCAGATTCATTACAATTTCTTTACATAAAGGCGGCTAAGTCAGTGAAAGGACTCACAGCAGGTATGGAAAAACAGCTTTTCTGTTCACCGGATAATCGGCAAACTGCTTTTTATACCACCGGTGATGGTCAAGTGCCCTGGGCAAGAGATTGCAGAGCGTCCAAACAAAAAACGACAGGGAAGGCAGTGACCAGCACAATATGGCAAAACCGAACCATTCTATAATTTCCCCGAAGAAATTCGGACACGATATTTTGTTGAACAGGCCCCCGTAAGGGATCTGGTATCCGTCGGATTTACTTTTCCTCAGGTGGATCAGTTTTTCATCTGTCCGTACATTAATGATCATTCCGACAAGGAACAGAAATATTCCGGAAATAAACCTTGGATCGCTGATCCAGGAACTGGTATACTGAACCTGCAGCGAGCCAAGATAGTATCCGTTGACGTAACTGTTCACGGCATTGAACACAATAGCCAGTATCACGATAAGCAAGGGCATTCTTTTCCCCTGTGTTTTAATTCTGAAAGGATAAATCAATGACCGGTTGGCATAATGAACCATAAACAGCGTGACAATAATCCAGACTGCCGTATTTTTATCGCTTTTACCGGCAAAAATAAAGTAAAGAAACAGCACCAGGGCCGGAAGTTCCATAAGAATCCAGCCTTCCCGGTTGGGAATGGTCAATCCCCATTTTCTGCTGGAATGCCGGCCATACGGAGCAGTAATAAAAAGCAATGCCGGAAACACCAGACAACCAAGGATTATCCAGCCCATCACAATAAGGTCAAAACTGTCCTTTCCCATCACATGTAATTGTTTTTCCCGAACCATTCCATGGTATTACAAAGCGTTTCGTTGAATGGCCGGGAACGGAAGCCCAGGGCAGATCCGGCTTTTTCACATGAGATGTTTCTGTGACTGTACTTGAGTGTATGCAATGAGACGGAGGTGTATAAAGGATCCTTTTTGCCAAGTGTTGCCGGCAGGTTAATAAGGGGAGCGCCAATCTGTGCCATCCACATGGGTATTTTCAGCCGCGGTGCCTTATGCCCGCCCAGTTTTTCAATCTCCTGCACCAGGGTGTCCAGGCTTTGCCAGCTGCCGCCAAGCAGGTAACACTCTCCTGAATTCCCGCATTCAATGGCGTTTACAGCCGCCGCACAAACATCCCCTACATCAACCCAGTTATAGCCACCGGGTATCAGCACCGGATTTTGTCCCCTGTAAAACCTGATCAGGGCATTGCCCAGTAAAGAAGGCCTGAAATCGTTCGGACCGATAACGGCAGTGGGATTTAAAACAATAATTTCAGGATCTGTTGATGCGGCTTCCAGCATGAACTTCTGACTCCATGCTTTTGAATAATCATAAGAAATGGCGCTGTTGAGGCATAACTCCCGGCTTTCGTTCAGCTCCGTGTTGAGGGGCATTTCCCTGAAGGCATGAATTGAACTGAAATGGATGATCCGCCGGACGCCCTTTGATCTGGCGGCCCTGATGAGTTTCAGGCAGCTCTCTGCATTTACCTTCCAGCATGCCGGATCATTTTTTCTTATACTGATGTACGCTGCCAGGTGAAACACCACATCACAACCTGAGCAAAGATCTGCCAGGTCAGATTCGTTGGTAACATCTCCCTTTATTTGTTCCAGCGATAAACAGGCCAGTCCGTTCATGTCGAGGTGTATCAGCACTTTCAGCTGATGCCCCTGGTCGATCAGCATTCTGCAAAGGTTGTTGCCGATGTGTCCGGAAGCTCCTGTTACCGCAATCTTCATTTAAAATATATTGTATGCAGATAAACCGGCATGGTGTACATGGCTTTTTTTGGTCGTATAAATATAGTTTTTAAATTTAATATTGATGCGGATACGGCACAGATTGGCCTCCGGGTTGCGAAAAAACTAATCCTTCCGCAGTAACGTATGTGTTACAAGAAATCGGGAAAAAAGCTAATTTAATAGGAGTACCTTACCTCCATGGCCGGCTTCGCGGAATATTCCGTTGGAGAATGTTGAATGCGAGGTTCACATTATCAATCATCTGGAAGTCAAACATGCCTACACAGATAAAATCGGCACCCTGTTCAAAGGCCCACTGAAAAGCATCCCGGGGGTTGATGGCGCCAGCGGCCATTATTTTATACGCGATCCATGGCTGTTCCAGGGTGTTCATGCAGGCAATTGTTTCATCAGGATCCTGACAGAAGATATTATCTGCAAAGTCTTTATCCAGGGTAGTTTTCCGTTCATTATCAATACGGGCTGACCAATATGATGTTTTATGAAGGGTTTTCATCCAGAAATCCGGCGCCAGTCCATAAGCAGTGCATTTTTTAACGGTTTCAAGCTCATGAGCTCCAATCCCGGCAGGGATGCCGTTCTTCCTGATCCGGTCGAGTGCCCAAGCAATTTCATCCAGCTTTCCTGCTTTTACAAGACTATCTGCTACTCCACCATGCACGTAACAGGCAGCAGCCCCGGCATCAATAGATTTTTGTATATCCACCTTATAATTAAATCCGCCATCGCTGATGAACTTCACCTTTCCGCCAAGGTCCCAGTATTTCTTTAATACTGGACTTAGGATCGGATTGGTTATCAGGGAATTAATACCGCATTGTTCAGCCATCTGAAGGGTTTCGAAGATTTTATCTTCGGTATGATAGACCTTAACCAGGTTTGAAACATACATCAGATCCCTGGAATGTGCCCATCCGCCAAAAAGGTTACCGCCCATGATCATCCGGCTTAATTCCAGGCCTTTAATTTTGGCATGCGGAATTTGCCCTTTAAGCTGGCTCAGGTTCTTATGATTAATTGGCTTTAATGTCGAACCGGAGCCCCCCGCTGCAACGAGGTTTTTCTCTTCGTAACTATCCATGCTGTTCTTTTCATCAGCTGCAAAAACCAAAGGTCCAACGAACGGAAGACCAGCCATGGCTTTTAAAATCTCTCTGCGTTTGTTCATATAAGATGACTTTGTTGATGTTTTCATACCTGCCAATTATAAAAATAACTAGACCTAAGTTAAGGAAATAATCCTGATAAATCATAGGAATTTTGTCTTTGTACATTTGAATACAATTTGCATTAAGCGGAGTTGCATGCCTGCTTACCGGCAATGGTTATTGTTGGTTGTTGATCTTTAACGCAATGTCAAGGGAGTAGGACGGGGTAATTACAGTAAGATTCCCTTCTTTCCAGACCCGATTTTCCGAAGCTATTATGGCTCCGGATGAGGGATCAAACCATTGTATGGAATAAATCCCGGGAGGAACGGCATTCAGGGTAAGGGTATCACGGTAATTCCCGGGTTCAGGCACGAAGCTGGCTCCCCATTCGTTATCATAGGAACCATGGAACAAATAAAGTGCGTATTGTATCCCGATTTCAGCAAGGGCACTGGAAAGGGTATTTCTGGGAGTCCCGCTGAAGTTCGTGAAAGGTGCCATTCCGATCAAATCAAGATTATTCATGAAGTCTTTCAGTACTTTTTTCTGCGGAACTATTTGACGTTGGGTGTTTGTGTCACCGGTTTCATGATGCCGGCAATATTCTCCGTTAAGATTGATGCTGCCGGCGCCTCCCCCAAGCATAAACCACCATCCCTCAATACGGACAGCTTCTGATGTATAGGCATTCCCGGTAAGGCTGGTGCCAAAATAGTTCGATTCCACATTAATGATGGGTTTGTTGGCACTATAATTCAGAATCAGCGCTTTCTCAGCAGGCTTTACATATTCTGCAGGCAACCATTGGCACCAGGGT
>Ga0299915_10000992_pt1 | contig 20765 bp, 14 predicted proteins | sample RVTome_13_FD_200263 | JGI IMG/M metagenome (GOLD analysis project Ga0299915, IMG submission 200263) | Soil microbial communities from uranium-contaminated site in the Upper Colorado River Basin, Wyoming, United States - RVT92D227 (version 2) ... | reverse complement strand
TATCGGTCGCGGGGGGATTCGTCCGTGTCTCCGCCGAGATAGAGGCCGATGATCTTCTGGACCTGCCCCCGGTCGTCGGCGACGAACCGAATGCGGAACGGCGCGTATCCTTCCAGGGAAAACGTGGTTGGGCTCAAAGGCTTCAGCCTGTATTCCGGACGTCCTTCGCGTCGATAATATAACCGCCCTTCGCGGAGCGTGATGTGACGGGGTCCGTAATCCCCGGCCAGCCGGGCCATTTCCTCATTCGTTAGGGCCACCGGCTTCAGTTCGGCCTGCTGAGATTCAGCGGCCCATTGGGCCCCACGCTTGGCCAGCGCGTTTTCCGGACTGATCTTCAAGGCCTTCTCGAATCACTCCGCGGCCGCCTTTAATTGCCCCCCTCTCAGGAAGGACGTTCCCAGGCTGTTATAGGCGTTGATGGAATCGGGAAACATTTCGATGCAAATTTTGAGGACAGCAACGGCCGATTCCGCTTGGCCTTTTTCATCCAGGTATCCCGCCAACTCGATCAGCGAATTTTCCTTGTATAGTTCCGGAATCCCGGCTCGGGCTTCCCGCAGTTTTTGAAGGCCCGCTTCTTTTCCTTCGGCCAAAAAGCTCTTTTCAACGGCGAGCCTGGCCGCTCTTTGGGGGTTGTCATATTGCTCGTAATCCAGCCAGTCCATAACGTATTGATGGTTTCGTCCGCCAAAAACGAGCGCCGTAACGGCCTCAACAATGGAGAGATCGTTTTGGCTGTTGGAGAAAAAGGCGAAACCCGTCTTCGTCTCCCCGTAGGTCACCGTGTAGGCCCGCAAGTCGCCGTTATCCCCCCAGTGCCAATAGCCGGTGCCGTTCTCCCCGGGCTGGATCCCCCATCCCCATGAGATATGCTCGTCCAACTCGGTCTTGCGCCATTTGGTCGCCCGGACCTGGGGCGAGATCATCTGGGCGATAGTCTCCTTGTTAAGCCCCATCCCGTTCATGACGGCACAGAGAAAAGCGCCACAGTCCCCTGCCGTCGTCAGAAGAGAGGCCCCGCCGTTGGGGTCGGTATTCTTGCGCTGCGGGTTGGGATTTCCATGATGGTCATGCCCGGCGGCGCCGTTGACCCCATAGGCTTCGTTCCAAACATAGCTGGTGTGGGCCATCCCCAACGGATCGAAGATCTCTTTCTTAGCGAAATCCTGGAGCGACAGGCCGCTGATCCGCTCGATGGCCCGGCCGAAATATTCAAACCCTTCGCCGGAATAGCTGTAGAGCTGTCCCGGCTCCCGGATGAGGCGTGTGCCCCAGTTGGGCAGGCCGGTGGTGTGAGTCAGGACCATGCGGGCCGTAATGGCCTTGTACCGCTCGTCCTCGGCCAATTTTTCGTATTTTTGGCCGGGGAAATATTCGTGAAGGGGTCTGTCCAGGTCGAGCGTTCCTCGGTCGACCAGGCGGAGCGCCGCATAGGCCGTGACCGTCTTGGTCAAGGATGCGGCTTCGAACATGGTGTTCTCATCGACGGGGATACCGGTCTCTCGGCTTCGGACGCCGAAAGCCTTGCTCCAGAAGATCCGCCCCTCGCGGACAACCGCCATGGAGAGCCCCGGGATGTCGGCACTTGTCATCAACCTTGGAATCTCCCTCTCCAATGCCGTCGGGAGGTCTTTCAGCTGGGAATCCTCCGCGCTCAAGCCGGCGATGAAAAGCAAAGGAGCGCATGTCCAAAGGAAAATCTTTCGCAAGGTCATGTGAACCTCAGAGCCGACGATAAGCGTAACCGCGGGCTTTTTTCTATCTCAAGCCGCATGAGCCCAGGCCCGGAAAAAGGAGATCGGCTTCATCAAAAAATAGTCTGTCATAGTTATATACTCAAGGAACCGAAGAAAGGTTGACGGGTAAATCCGGAAGGGCTAGATCGAACCCCTCTATCGTTCGTCCCGGGACGGCAGATTCTTATACCAGGTAAAATAGAGCATGATCGCCAGGGCCGCCGCGATCGAAATCCAGATCCCGAACTGTCCCCAGCGCCTGATGAAGGCGTAGAAAGTCAGGATGGCCAGGCTGAACTGGAACACCGCCGTTAAAATCCCGTTCAGGGCGTCCATGGCCGGCATCTTATCCCGGGCCGGGACGAGCCCGCGCTTGATGGCCTCGCGCCGGACAGGCCCCCAGAATCCGAAAGGCCGGATCCTGGCGTAGAACTTGACCAGGATATCCATGTCGGTCGGTTTATTGAGGAAGATCATGACGAGCGTAACGATGAGGCAGAGTGCGGTATCGACGGCCAACGAACCCGCGGCGCTCAGCGACTTGAACAGCATGACGCGGCCCAGGACGAGGATGACCGAGATCCCCATGCTCCCGACGAAGGCCCGGGCGCTCATCCGCCAATAGTGCCAGCGCAGGGTGGCTGGGACGAGGATGACCGTGACCCAGACGAAAATCATCGTTTCCCAGGCCGTTACGATGTGGGTGAAGGACAGGCTGAAGACGAACCCGACAAAGAGGGCCGCGACCGATGCGACCTGCCCGATCCTGACGAGCTGCTTCTGGCTGAACTCGCGCCGGACGTAACGTTTGATGAAGTCGTTGGTGATGACCGAGCTCGTGACGTTGATCATGGCCGAGATGGTCGACATCAGGGCCGCCAGCAGGACGGCCATGAACAGGCCCCGCACCCCGAGCGGAAGCTTGAGGAGGACGAGCGGCATGATTTTCTCGGCGTCGAAGCCGGCCGACGACCCCAGATAGACCATCCCCAGGCAGAGGAAGGCGCATCCGATGATCCAGCGCAGCGTATAGCCGACCGTCCACATCCCGCCGGCCAGCGACGCGTCGCGCGGGGAGCGCGTCGTCAGGAAAAACTGGAAGTCCCACACGTTGGGACCGGCCAGGACCCGGAAGATAAGCCAGAGGAAGCCCGCCATCAGGATCGGCCCGAAGGCTTCGAAATGGCCGTAGGCGGGCGGCGTCGCCGCCGCGTAGGACGGCCACAATCGCCAGGTCGGCGCCAGCGAGAACCAGGCCGGGTCCTTTCCGGCGAGGGCGGCCGGGACCGCGCCGTTCCCGAAGACCATGAAGGACAGGATGACCGCGCCGATCGCGATCAGGAACGTCTGGAAGATGTCGGTCAGGATGACGCCGAAGAAGCCTCCCAGCGTCACATAAATCCCGACCACGACCAGGACGATGAGCGAGGACTGCCAGCGCGGGAAAGGCAGGAACTCCTCGGCGAATTTACCGGTCCCGACCGAGATGAACATGAGGTTGAAGATCATCAGGACGAGCAGGAAGACGGCCGCGCTGAACCGGGCGTACTCGGCGTCGCGGGTCGCCCCGAACCGCGTCTCGTTCCATTCGGCGAAGGTCATGACCCCGGAGCGGCGGATCCACTTGGCCTGGAAGGCCATGTAGAAGCAGATGATGAACCAGCCCCAGAAGATATGGGTCGCCCACATCGACTTGAGGCCGAGGTAGAAGAGGACCCCGATCATGGACATCGTGCCGCCGATATCGATGTAGCTCGAACAGCCCGATAGCCCCAGCATCCACCAGGGGACGTTCCGGTCGCCCAGGTAGTAGGAGTCGATTTTTTTGGTCGCCCGCTTCCGGACGGCGATCCCGATCAGGGCAACCAGAAGAAGGTAGCCGCCGATGATGGCCAGGTCGAGGGGCGGGAGTTTCATAAAAGAAGATTTATCTCAATACTCGATCTCTGTCAAACAAATAAGGTGACGCTAATCCGTGTCCCTTTTTTTGTAGGAAAGAAGCGAATTGGGGACACGGATTAGCGTCACCGTTTAAAAAAGGCGTTGGGTGATTCCGAATGCCCGGCACAGGGCTCGTATCTCTTCCTCGCTGAGTCCCTGGCCGGCTTCGCCGTTGGCCAAGTTCAGGCATTCGTAGCGGGCCCCCGTTTCGGCGTATTCAACGCGGTCCACGGCGCGCTTGACGGACCTGTCCGAGCGGGCTACGACGCCGTGCTTGCTCCAGACCGCGATCCGATGCGCCCGGAGGGATTCCGCGCTGGCGGCGGCCAGCTCTGCCGAGCCCGGAACAAGGAACGGGATACAGCCGATGCCCTCGGGCAGGTTTATGACAGCTTCCGGTTGCCAGCGCAACAGACGTCGGCTCAAGAAATCCTCGGATTGATAGCGAGGGACATGACTCAAGTAGGTCAAATATAACGGCTGGGCGTGGACGACGGCATGAAAGCTGGTGCCGGTCGCCGCGACCTGATCTTGATGGACGGCCAAGTGGGAGTTGAATTCGCTGGTCAGGCGGTCGAACAAGCGGCGCGGCGAAGTGTAAAGCGTCCCGCCCCGGCCGTCCTCGGCCACGGCGACAATCCCGAGATTGGCGGCCGGATCCCGGAGCGTTTCGCGGAGGCGACGGCCCGAACCGGTCACGAGCAGGGCGCCGCCGGCCAAGGCGGGGACGGGCGTCGAAAACTCGATCGCCTCAGCGACCGGAAAGCGGCGCCGGGGTTCGACGGGCCGGCCGAGATAGGCCGAAATGTTTCCGGCCGCGCCCTCGCTGGCCCCGATCTCCGACAGGCGCCGGCCCGCCTCGCCGACCACGACGATCATCTCATCCAATCCAGGAAAAGGCGTTTCAACCGGCATTGTCCGACTCCTCTCCGACGGGACTATAATCTTCGCTTGCGCGGCCTGTCAAGAACGTTCCGTCCCTGCCCCGCTCAGGACGGGCTCATCCGGACTCCTCGGGGTGGATCCCTTTCAGATAGCCGACGAGCCTTCGATGGCCGTCCAGCGAGGCTTTTTTCTTTTTTTGATAAATCGAAAATTGGTCTTCCTCGATGCTGATATCCGGGAAGAGGTTGACGAGCGTCCGGCGGCGCCGACGTCAGGACGGGACGGATTAGAGAGATCCGCTGCCCTCACGACTTCGCCGCCAAGCTGGGTTCGTTTCACGCCGGGGGGCCGGACGAAGCGCGGGCCGCCGTGGCGGCCGCCGTTATAGCCAAGTCCAATTGGGAACGCGCTCCCTGGGAAGAGCGGGCGGCCGTTTTTCTCAAGGCCGCCGACCTCTTGGCCGGCCGCTACAGATACGAGATCGTCGCGGCGACTATGCTCGGACAGAGCAAAAACGTTTTCCAGGCCGAACTCGACGCCGCCTGCGAGCTCGTCGACTACCTGCGTTTCAATATCGCCTACCTGAGCCAAATATACGCCGAACAGCCGAACATCCAGGCGCCGGGGAGCTGGACCCGGATCGAATACCGGCCCCTGGACGGATTCGTCTTCGCCGTGACGCCGTTCAATTTCACGGCCATCGGCGGTAATCTCCCGACGGCACCTGCCCTGATGGGGAACACGGTGGTCTGGAAGCCCGCCAGCACGGCCGTCCTCAGTTCCTACCTCGTCATGAGGATTTTAATCGAGGCCGGACTTCCTCCCGGTGTCATCAACTTTATTCCCGGCCCCGGCTCCGAGATCGGCGATCCCGTCCTCGACCACCCGGGATTGGCCGGGGTGCATTTTACCGGGTCGAACAAGGCTTTTGACGCGATCTGGCACCGGGTCGCCGTCAACGTCAAGGGCGGCATCTACCGGAACTATCCGCGCCTGGTGGGGGAAACCGGCGGCAAGGATTTCGTTGTCGCCAGTCCCGACGCCGAACCGGAGACTCTGGCCACGGCCCTGTTCCGGGGCGCTTTCGAATACCAGGGGCAGAAGTGCTCCGCCACCAGCCGCGCTTACATCCCAAAGTCTCTCTGGCCGGAGATCAAAGGCCGTATATCGGCCCTGGCCGCGGGCATCCGGGTGGGAGACGTGGCCGATTTCAGAACCTTCATGGGAGCCGTCATCGACAAGGCCGCTTACGACGGCATCGTCTCCATCATCGAATTCGCCCGTTCCTCCCGCGAAGCCGAAATCGTCATCGGCGGCGCGCATGACGACAGCCGCGGCTATTTCATCGACCCGACGGTCATCGCAACAACCAACCCGAAGTTCAAGACCATGGAGGAGGAAATTTTCGGTCCCGTCCTGACCGTCTACGTCTATCCGGACGGGGAATTCGAACGAACCCTGGACCTGGTCGACGAGACGAGCCCCTACGCTTTAACGGGCGCCGTCTTTTCGAGGGACCGGGCGGCCATTCGGCTCGCCGTCGAGAAGCTGACTCATGCGGCCGGGAACTTTTACATCAACGATAAGACGACGGGGGCGACCGTCGGCCAGCAGCCTTTCGGCGGCGCCCGGCTGAGCGGAACGAACGATAAGGCCGGGAACCATCTCAACCTCATTCGCTGGACGAGCCCCCGGACGATCAAAGAGAACTTCGACCCGCCTCGTGACGTCTCCTATCCCCATATGTCCGAAGCCTAGGCCGTCCTGCAAAATCCGGTGACGCTTATCCGTGTCCCCTTTGTTGCATGGACGCAAATAGGGGACACGGATTAGCGTCACCATTTAACGCGATGTTTTCAACCCGTCGAAAACATGCTACAATAGCATCCCAAAAGGAATGTATGACTATGCCTAAAAGCCGACCCCGCGCATATAAGAGCGCCCTATTCTGGCTGACGGCCGGGATCATCATCATTTTCCTCTGGAGCCAAGTCCAGACCCCGGCCGCGGCCAAGAAAGACCTCGCCTTCAGCCAGTTCATGTCCGACGTCGAGGCCAACAAAGTCGAAGAGGCCACCATCACCGGGAACGACCTCAAGGGGAAATACCTGGACGGGACGACCTTCAAGACGATCACGCCTCCCCAGTATGACGACCTCGTCAAGATTCTTCGCGAACACAACGTCAATATCATCGTCAAGCCGACCGAGCGGAACCCCTGGGTCGGCTACCTTCTGACCATGCTGCCCATCCTCCTCCTCGTCTTCCTATGGTTCTTTTTCATGCGCCAGATGCAGTCCGGCGGCAACAAGGCCCTGTCCTTCGGCAAGAGCCGGGCCAAGCTCTTCTTGGCCTCCCAGAAGAAGGTCACCTTCAAGGACGTCGCCGGCGTCGAGGAAGCCGAGGGGGAGCTCCAGGAGATCATCGAGTTCCTCAAGGACCCCCAGAGATTCCAGAAGCTGGGCGGCCGCATCCCCAAGGGCGTCCTCCTGGTCGGGGCGCCGGGGACGGGCAAGACCCTGCTGGCCCGGGCGATCGCCGGCGAGGCCGACGTCCCCTTCTTCTCGATCTCGGGCTCCGACTTCGTCGAGATGTTCGTGGGGGTCGGCGCCTCCCGGGTCCGGGACCTGTTCGAACAGGGCAAGAAGAGCGCGCCCTGCCTCATCTTCATCGACGAGATCGACGCCGTCGGCCGTCAGCGCGGAGCCGGACTGGGCGGCGGCCATGACGAGCGGGAGCAGACCCTCAACCAGCTCCTGGTCGAGATGGACGGCTTCGACTCCAACGAAGGGATCATCCTGATCGCGGCCACAAACCGCCCGGACATCCTCGACACGGCCCTGCTCCGGCCGGGCCGCTTCGACCGCCGGATCGTCGTCAACATGCCGGACGTCAAGGGCCGCGAGGACATCCTCAAGGTCCACGTTCGCAAGATCCCGCTGGCCCAGGACGTCATCCTCAAGGTCCTGGCCCGCTCAACGCCGGGCTTCTCGGGCGCCGATTTGGCCAACCTCGTCAACGAGGCGGCCCTGGCGGCCGCCCGCAAGGGCCAGGACAGCGTCGCCATGAAGGACATGGAAAGCGCCAAGGACAAGGTCCTGATGGGGGTCGAGCGCAAGAGCATGATCATCAGCGACGAGGAAAAGAAGAACACGGCCATCCACGAGGCCGGCCACGCCCTGGTCGCCGCCCTCATCCCCGAGGCCGATCCCATCCACAAGGTCACGATCATCCCAAGGGGCATGGCCCTAGGCCTCACCCAGCAGCTTCCCCTCGACGACCGTTACACTTACACCAAGGATTATCTCGAAGCCCAGCTCTCGGTCCTGATGGCGGGCCGCGTCGCCGAGAACCTCCTTCTCAACAAGATGACGACGGGCGCGGCCAGCGACTTCGAGAAGTCGACCGAGATCGCCCGCAAGATGGTCTGCCAGTGGGGGATGTCCGAGCTGGGGCCGCTGACCTTCGGCGAGCGGGACGACCTTATCTTCCTCGGCCGCGACCTGGCCGTGAACAAGAACTTCAGCGAGCGGACTTCGGAGCGCATCGACGAGGAGGTCAAAAAGATCATCAACCGCTGTTTCCAGCGCTCCCGCGACCTTCTCGAGGCCAAGCGGGACAAGCTCATCCGTATCTCCGAGCTCCTGCTCGAGAAGGAAGTCCTCTCCTCCGAGGAGATCCAGGAGGTCGTCAACGGCGCCAAACAGGGCGCGAACGGCGCGGAAACCGCCGGCGCCTGAAAGCGGTCCCTCTAAAGATCGAGATGCGGAAACAGTGAGACAGGACATTCGCTTCCGGACGAGAGACCGCGGGTTTCTTCTCGGGGGGCGGACCTGGATCATGGGGATCCTCAACATCACCCCCGACTCCTTTTCGGACGGCGGCCTTCTCCGGGACGCGGAGGCGGCCGTCGAGCGGGGACTGGCCCTGGCGGCCGAGGGCGCCGATATCATCGACGTCGGCGGCGAGAGCACCCGCCCCGGCGCCGAGCCGGTCCCGGCCGAGGAGGAGATCCGCCGGGTCATTCCGGTCGTGGACGGTCTCCGGAAATATTCTAAAGTTCTGATTTCGGTCGATACGACCAAGTCCCAGGTCGCCCGGCGCGCCCTTGACGCGGGCGCGGACATCATCAACGACGTCAGCGCCCTCCGTTTCGACCCCGACCTGGCCGCCGTTATCGCCGAAGCGCGGGCCGGCCTCGTCCTCATGCACATGAAGGGAACCCCCCGGACGATGCAAGCCGCTCCCTTCTACGAGGATCTCTTGGCCGAAGTCCGCGGCTTTCTCGAGAGCCGTCTCCGGGAGGCGGTCTCGGCCGGGATAGCGGCCGAAAGCGTCCTCCTCGACCCCGGGATCGGGTTCGGGAAGCGGCTCGAACACAACCTGACCCTCATCAACCGGCTCGATGTTTTCGCGGACCTGGGACGTCCGATCGTCCTGGGAACCTCCCGGAAATCCTTTATCGGCAAGATCCTCAACGCGCCCCCCCAGGAGCGGCTCGAGGGATCGATCGCCTCGGCCGTCCTCGGCGTCGTACACGGCGCCCATGTCCTCCGCGTCCACGACGTCCGGGAAGTCGGCCGTGCGGTCCGGGTCGCCGAGGCCATCCGGAACGAGGAGCCCGAGCCCGACAGCAAAGGACACGCCCGCTATGTCAGCTAACGTCTGGCACGCCCTGACCCACCTCAAACTCACGGACATCCTGGACATCCTTCTGATCGCCGTTATACTGTATTCCTTCTTCCGGCTCATCCAGGATACCAAGGCCTACCAGATGGTCGTCGGCCTGGCCGTCATCGGCGTCCTCTACTTCGTCAGCCGCTGGGCCCGGCTGAGCGTCTCCCAGTGGCTCATCAAGAATTTCCTGACTTACCTGATCATCGCCATCATCGTCCTGTTCCAGGGGGAAATCCGCCGCTTCCTGACCGGCCTCGGCTCCCGGACCTTCAGGAATCCGCTCGCCCTCCGCTCCTTCCAGGAGAAGATCGAGGACCTGTTCCTGGCCGTCGACTTCCTGTCTCAACGGAAGATCGGGGCCCTGATCGCCATCACCAAGCAGATCTCCCTCAAGGCCTTCGCCGACCGGGGGACCAAGCTGGACGCCGTCCTGTCCAAGGATCTGCTGGTCAGCATATTCATCGCCCAGTCCCCCCTCCACGACGGCGCCGTCATAGTCGAGGGAAACAAGATCCTGGCCGCGGGTTGTCTCCTCCCGCTGCCGGCCACCCATAACCTCCGGGATGACCTGGTGGCCAGGACGCGCCATCTGTCGGCGCTCGGCCTCTCCCAGGAAACGGACGCCGCCGTCATCGTCGTTTCCGAGCAGACCGGGGATCTGACGCTGGCCGTCCGGGGCCGGCTCGAACGCATCCCGGACATCGACGCTTTTAAAGCCCGGTTGATGGAGTATCTCAAAAAGTCATGACACGATTCGCGCGCGCCGTGTTCAGCAACTGGGGTCTCAAGCTTCTGGCCTTCCTGCTCGCCCTCGTCCTCTGGCTGACCCTGATCCCCGAGGAGAGGACGTTCTCGGAGAAGAGCCTGACCATCCCGCTCGAAACCCACAACCTTCCGGCCGACATGGAGCTGATCGAACGCCCGCCGGCTTCGATCGACCTGACCGTCCGCGCCCCGAACCGTCTGATCGACCAGATCACGGCCTCGAACGTCTTCGCCAAGCTCAACCTCGCCAACGCCCGCCTCGCCCAGCAGGAATACCCCCTCAACGAGTCCATGATCAGCGTCCCGGCCGGGGCCACGGTCACGAAGATCTACCCGAGCAAGGTCCGCCTCCGGCTCGAACGAACCCAACAGGCCGCCATGGAGATCGTCCCCGAGCTCATCGGCGCTCTCCGGGACGGACTCCGGATCGAGCGGGTCGAGGTCGTTCCGGCCACGGTCGTGGTCAAGGGCCCCGAGAACCGGATCAAGAAGAAGGACAAGGTCCGGACGACGCCGATCGACATCTCGGCCTTCACCCAATCGAACGAAGTCGAGGCCGACCTCATCCTCCCCCACCCGGACCTGCGCCCGGCCTCCTCCCAGACGCGGGTCAAGGTCCGCATCATCATCGGCCCGCTCGAAGCGCCGCCCGCCGACGGAAAGACTAAGAAGGATTGATCGCGTCCATGGCCAAGCTGTTCGGGACCGACGGTATCCGGGGCGTTGCCGGAGAATTTCCTCTCGACCCTTTATCCTGCCGAATCCTGGGTTCGGCCCTGGTTCGCCTCCTCGAGGAACGCGGGCGTGGCCGCCGCGTCCTGCTCGGCCGCGACACGCGGGAATCCGGGGACTGGATCGAACGGGCCTTGATCGCGGGCATTAAAGGGGCGCGCGGGGCGTCGGTCCTGGCCGGCGTCATCCCCACCTCGGCCGTCTCTTTCCTGGCCCGCAAGCACCGGTTCGCGGCCGGGATCGTCATCTCCGCGTCCCATAACCCGTTCCGCGACAACGGCATAAAGATCTTCTCGCAGGAAGGCCTCAAGATCCCCGACGACTGGGAGAATGTCCTCGAGGCCGCGATTCGGTCCAAGAAGGATCCGGCGGCCGACGTTTCGGAGGAAGGGCCCCTCCCCCTGCCCGATCCGTCCTACGGCGAGGACTATGTCGAATTCCTCAAGACCCGCCTCTCGCTCAAGTTCCCATTCCCCTTCAAGATCGTCGTCGACTGCGCCAACGGCGCGGCCTCGGCCTATGCGCCCCGAATCTTCAATGAGCTCGGGTTCGAAGTCGTTTCCCTCCATTGTTCTCCCGACGGCCGCAACATCAACCAAGATTGCGGCTCCCTTCACCCCGAACGTCTGGCCGAGAAAGTCCTGGAGACGAAGGCCGCGATCGGGATCGCCTACGACGGAGACGCGGACAGGGCCGTTTGGGCCGGCGAGACCGGCGCCGTCCTCAACGGCGACCACACTCTGTTCGTCTTGGCGCAACGCATGAACGAGAAAGGCCGGCTGGCCTCGCGTCAGGTCGTGGCCACGACCATGAGCAACATGGGTCTGGAGGCGGCCTTGGAACGGATGGGGATTCGTCTCCTTCGTACTCGGGTGGGCGACAAGTACGTGTTCGAGGAAATGGTCAGGTCCGGCTCCAACCTGGGCGGCGAGCGGTCGGGCCATACGATTCTCCTTGACGATGGGCCGACCGGAGACGGCATCCTGACCAGCCTCCGGATGATCGAGGCCATGGCCGAAACCGGTCTCCCCCTTTCGGCCCTTACGGCCGGCTTCGAGGAGTATCCCCAAATTCTCCTCAATGTCCGCGTCAAGGAGAAGATACCCTTCGAAGAGATCGTCGAAATCCGGGCCGCGATCCAGAAGGCCGAGAGGGCGCTCGCCGATTCCGGCCGCCTCGATGTCCGCTACTCGGGGACCGAATCCGTGGCCAGGATCATGGTCGAAGGCCGGGATAAAGCCGAGATCGAACGCCTGGCCCAGGACTTGGCCGTGGTCATCTCCGACCGCCTGGGCTGAGATAAGGAGAACACGATGCGTCTCGCCGTCAACATCGACCATTTCGCCACCCTCCGCCAGGCCCGCCGGTCCGATGAACCCGAACCCGTCCTAGCCGCGCTCCTGGCCGAGCAGGCCGGCGCCTGCGGGATCGTGACTCACCTGCGGGGCGACCGCCGCCATATCCAGGACCGGGACCTCCGGCTGTTGAGGGCCGTCCTCAAAACCAAGCTCAACCTCGAGATGGCGGCGACGGCCGAGATGAAGGCGATCGCCCTGGAAGTCAAGCCCGATGTCGTCTCGCTCGTTCCCGAGAGGCCCGAAGAGCTGACAACCCAGGGCGGCCTCGACGTCACCGCCAGGCGCCGGGAGCTCGGCCCGTTCATTAAGGCCCTGGGGAAGGCCGGTATCAGGGTCAGCATCTTCATCGATCCTTCTCCCGCCCAGATCAAAATCGCCGCCGAACTCGGCGTTGACCTAATCGAGATCAACACGGGCCCATATGCGGAACTCAAGCCCGGCCCGGCCCGGGACAAGGCTCTGGCCGGCGTCCGAGCCGCGGCCGCCCTCGGCCGCAAGCTCGGCCTCGAGGTCCATGCCGGCCACGGCCTGGACTACCGGAACGTGGCGCCCATCGTCGCCGTTCCGGAGATCGAGGAGCTCAGTATCGGGTTTTCGATCGTAGCCCGGTCGGCCATCGTCGGCGTCCAAGCCGCGGTCCATGAGATGAGAGCCCTGATCGAAGTCCGATGAGCCTCCGGATCGACCTCGGCCGCCTCCGTAAGGATATCGAGGACCTCGGACGGTTCGGCCGGGATCCTCGGGGCGGCGTCAGCCGGCCCTCCTTCAGCCGGGCCGACATCGAGGCCCGGGATTGGTTCAAGGGAAGAATTCGCGAGGCGGGCCTCGAGTTGCGCGAAGACGGAGCGGGAAATATCTTCGGCCGCCTGCCCGGATCGGGCCGGGTCGTCTGCGCCGGCTCCCACATCGATACCGTCGTCAACGGCGGGATGTTCGACGGGGCCGTCGGGGTCCTGGCCGCCCTCGAGTGCCTGCGCCGGGTTAGGGAGGAAGGCCTGGCCCCCGCGAAAACAATGGAGGTCGCGTCGTTCACGGACGAGGAAGGCAACCTCGTCGGCGACTTCCTGGGCAGCCGGGCCTTCGTCGGCCAGATCGATCCGGACGCTCTCCGCGCCGGACAGACTTCGTTCGGGATGCCGTTGAAGGACATCCTGGCCGGGACCGCCTTCACGCCCGAATCGATCCTCGGGGCGGGCCGGGAACGGCCCGATCTCGAAGCCTACCTCGAGCTCCATATCGAGCAAGGTCCCGTTCTCGATACCGAAGCCGTTCCGGTCGGGATCGTCGAGGCGATCGCGGGAAAATGCTGGCGCCTCTGCTCGTTCACGGGGCGGGCCGGCCACGCCGGGACGACGCCGTTCGAGCTCAGGCGGGACGCGTTCCTGGGCTTGGCCGATTTCGCCCCGAAGGCGACCCGGCTGGCGGCGGCCGAATACGAAGGAAGCATGGTAACGATCGGGAAGATAACGGCCCACCCCGGCGCCTTCAGCATCATCCCCGGCCAGGTCGATTTCAGCCTCGACGTCCGGAGCGTCTCCGCGGACGATCTGTCGGGGCTGGAGCGCGCGCTGCTCACGCTCGCCGAAGACATCGCCGCGACCCGGGGCCTGGGCTTCGTCTCCAAGCTCATCGACAAGGCGGAGCCCGTCCGGATCCCGGACCGGATCCAAGGCCTTCTCAAAGAAGAAGCGAAAAAGCTCGGCTATGAAACGCTCTCGCTCCCGAGCGGCGCCGGCCACGACGCCCAAATGATCGCCTCCATCTGCGAAGCCGGGATGATCTTCATTCCCAGCCCCGACGGAATCAGCCATTCCCCGGAAGAGTCCGTCCGCTGGGAAGACCTGGACAAAGGCGCCAACCTTCTCCTCGCCGCCTGGCTCCGACTGGCGGGTTGACCCTATGAATAAGAAGGGAATTATTCCATTTATAGGGGCTTGGATTATCCTGACCTTAGCATGTTGCAATAAGAATAATCATTCAAATGGGCTAGCAAACAATTCGTCACCTGCCGATAATGCATATTTGTCTATTTCTTTTAAGAAAATCCTGGAGATCCATGAGGATTGGTTTGATTATGGATCGCTGTTCATAGATTCCGAAGGAAACCTGATATATTGGCAGGAAAGGGACGGGATCGTCTCAAAATTCGACGCAGAAGGGAAAAAACTTCTTTCCAAAAAATTTCAAGCCGGCCAAGGATACGGGGACCTCAATTTCTTCGATTTCGAGGACGGCGGCGATCGCTATCTCGTCTACGATAAAGTCAACATGAGAATCAATCATTTCGACAAGGATTTCAATATTCAAAAATCAGAACAAATGCGCAAAGACGACCTTCTCAGTAAATATATATTCCGGTTTGACGAAAGAAAGAATCGCTATTTCGTTTTCGACGAAATGAAAGCAGATCCATCGGGATGGAACCAAGACGTCGGAGTCGCGCGATGCGAAGCGGACGGCAAGAAAAAGACGACCTATTTCCAGGCCCGTTATCGGCTGTATGATTTCAAAGATGGCTTGATGATCGGATATTTCTATGGACAACCATTTTTACGCTATATCGTGGATCCTGAAGGGGCGTTGTGGATATGTGACAGGAGAGAATACAAAATTTATAAGTACGACTCATCCGGCCGTATCGAAAAAACGATAGAAAAAGTATATGAAAGGATTCCACTTCGGGGAGAAACAGAAAAGAAATTCCGGTCCTATTATCGCCTTGACCGGCTCGAGAATCAGAAAAACAGGGAAATAACTCCTGCCTATGCAAACCCGATCATGGACTTCATCTTGCTGGAAAAACATATATTGGTATTGACGATGGAAAATCAATGGAAAAGCAACAGAAAAGGAATGATTGCCGCGGACGTGTTTGACCGCGAAGGGCGTTATTTACAAAAACTCGAAATACCCGAGTTTTATGCTTGCTATTCTTTGAACAATCAATTTAAAAGCGCCATTTGTTATAAGAACGGACGATTGGCCGCCCTCGAATCTGATGAAGATATGGAAAAGTTTAAGATCTCTCAGTATCAACTGCAGTATATAGAAACGAATGAATAGAAAGGAATGGTCGGTTTGTGCGCTTTTGTAAAATTATATAAGCCCGCAGACCACACTTCCCCTCCGCTGGAATTCTTCAATAGACGGCCTGATATTTTTTCCAAGATTCCGTAACGGCAGACAAATCTACGCTTGGCCTTCAACCAAGTATCGAATTTCTTGGATTGACAAACCCTCCTTCGCTCAACGGCGTCTTTGATTGTGGCATGAAGGTTGCATAACAACATACGACGGTCGTTATGGAAATTGAACAACGATAGGAGGTGAGAATCGATCGATCGACAAACGGCGGCTCGAACGCAAACGGCATCGACAGACAAGGAGGTTCTCATGAAACGAAAAGTTGGAATCAGCACGCTTCTCATCCTATGCGCTATCTGCACCCTCGCCTTCGGACAGTCCAGGGATACGGGAGCGGTCACGGGCCGCGCCCTCGATGAAGAGGCCGTCGCTCTCCCCGGCGTCACCGTAACCTTGACCAGCCCCAACCTGATGGGCGTTCGGTCCGTCGTCACGGACGACACGGGCGCCTTCCGCTTCCCGGCCCTGCCGCCGGGCGTCTACGCGGTCAAGGCCGAACTGTCCGGATTCATCACGGCCGTTAGGGAGGATATCCGGGTCACGACCACGGCGACCCTGTCCATGGACCTCGTCCTCGTCCAGTCCGCCATGACCGAGGAGATCACGGTCGTGGCCCAGACGCCCACGGTCGACGTCAAGTCCACCGAGACGGCCTCCATCACCTTGAGCGACGAGCTCTTGAGGAACATCCCCTACAGCCAGTTCACGGCCGACATCGTCAACCTGGCGCCCGGCGTCAATGACGACAGCGCCTACGGCTCGTCCCAGAACACCGGGATCGCTTACACCATGGACGGGGTCAACGTCGCCGATCCCGAAGGCGGGTCGGCCTGGGTCTTCCTCGACAGCAATATCGTCGAGGAGGCCAAGATCATGGGGATCGGGCTCCCGGCCGAATACGGGAACTTCACCGGCGTCATTTTCAACCTCGTCACCAAGTCGGGCGGCAACGACCTGTCCGGCCATTTCGAGCTCATTTTCCAGGGGAAGAAGGACGACTGGCCCAAGGGCCTCTGGCAGACCGAGAACAACTCTCGCTACGTCGAGGATTTCCCGTCCCTGACCTCCCCCCTGACCAAGCTCTTCGACGTCAACGCCCACGTCGGCGGGCCGATCAAGAAGGACAGGATCTGGTTCTACGCGGGGCTCCAGTACTACCGCTCCCAGAATTTCCCGGCCGGCTTCCCCGAGGCGATCGACTACAAGCAGCCGCGCAGCTTCCTGAAAATCACCTCTCAGCCGACCCCGACCTTCAACTTCATGACCTCGATCGAGGTCGACACCTACCTGGGCAAAAACCGGGGCGCCAGCTCGACGACCTCTCCCGAGGCGACCCGGACCCAGGATTCGCCGGAAGTCGTCGGCAACTTCAGCTTGACCAAGATCCTCAACCCCCGGACGTTCTTCGACGTCAAGGGCGCCTTCTTCTGGGGCTACTACTACCTCGACCCCGAGGCCGGCCCCGACGTCAATATGCATTACGACCTGGGCAAGAATATGAGGTACGGCAGCTGGGGCACCTACGGCTACTATGACCGGAGCCGCTTCCAGGCCAACGCCAGCCTCTCCCACTACACCGAGGACTTCATCAAGGGCGCCCACGACTTCAAGTTCGGCGTCGAGGCCGAGCGCTCCTTCGTCCGGAACCGCTTCGGCTACACGGGCAAGGACCACATCCGCTACTGGGATTACTACGGAGAGCCCTACCTCGCCTACCAGTACGAGGGCTACGACACCAACACCCGCTACACCCGGGTCGAGGCCTTCGCCCAGGACTCCTGGCAGATCACCCCCCGCCTCAACCTCAACCTCGGCCTCCGTTTCAGCCAGAACTGGGGCGACATCAAGAACGTCGACGGCATCGTCTTCAAGACGAACCGGCTCTCTCCCCGGGTCGGACTGACCTTCGATCTCCTCGGGGACAAAACGACGGTCTTCAAGGCCCACTTCGGCCAATTCGCCGAGGCCATGCTGGCCGCCTATCACGCCCCCCTCAATCCCGACTCGGCCTATAAGGACTACGTCGGCTTTTACTGGGACGGAAGCGATTGGGTCGAGTTCACCCGGACCAAGCATGAATCCCTGTTCAAGATGGACCCCGACATCGGGCACCCCTACCTCAACCAGTTCACGGCCGGAATCGAGAGGGAGCTGTTCAAGAACACCTCCTTGGGCGTGACCTTCATCTACCGCCAGTGGAAGAATCAGGTCGGCCAGATCGACCGGGCCGCCAATTACACCAAGGTTCCTTACTATATCGAGGAGCTCGGCAAGACGATCGAAGTCTACGAGCGGACCGCGGACACCGTCGACACCTTCGATTACCTGCTGACCAACATCAAGAAGGGCGGCTGGATCCTGGACAATCCCTACCGGAATTACTGGGGCATCGAGGTCCTGTTCAACAAGCGCTTCTCGAACCGCTGGCAACTTCTGGCCTCCTACGTCTATTCCAAGACCAAGGGGACGATGGACAACCAGTTCGGCGGAGACGTCGGCTGGCAGGCGACCTTCAGCCAGTCCGGGCTGGGGATCACGACCGACGACCCCAACTTCTGGATCAACGCCGACGGCTACGCGGCCTTCGACCCCACCCACATGCTCAAGATCCAGGGGACTTACATCCTGCCCTTCGACATCAGCCTCAACGCCTACTTCCGGGCCATCACCGGGAACGCCTGGGCGCCCCAGGTCGAGACGGCCCGCCTCAACCAGGGCCGTACCTTCGTCTTCATTGAGCCCCGCGGTTCGAGGCACTACCCCATCCAGAAGACCCTGGACTTGCGGATGGAAAAAATCTTCACCCTCGCCTCCAAGTACAAGATAGGCCTCATCTTCGACGTCTTCAACGTGTTCAACGACAACTCCATCACCTCCTGGGGTACAACCTACGGGTTGGATTGGATGCCCGGCTCTTACCCATCCACCCAGGGGCACGAGCTCTACTCGTTCAACGCGCCGCGCCAGGCGCGCCTCGGCATCCGGCTCATCTTCTAAGCTCCCCGCGGACCCAGCGCTCAAGGGCGGCGGGCCGACCCGCCGCCCTTTTTTTTCGGCCCGCCGGCGCCGCTTGGCACGGCAATTGCATTCCCACGATGCAGCTGGATACAAGGAGAGCGTGATGAACATGAAAACGGCCGCGAGCGTCCTGACCCTAACGAGTCTGGCCCTGACCCCGTCTGGTTGCGCCACGGTCTTCCGGGGCGAGCACCGGAAGCTGAGCGTCAATTCCGAGCCCGAATCGGCCCAGGTTTATATCAACGGAACCTACCACGGCCGGACGCCCCTCCGGATAGAGCTCCGCCCCAACCAGCCCTACACGACTGAAGCTCCACGGACTTACGTCCGTGGGATCTGCCCATTGCAGGCGTTGGAGCGCCTGTCCCCGAAGCGGGGATTCGCTACCGAAGCTCCCGGAGCGCCAGCCCCCGAAAGGGGGTCCCTCCACGGACTAGCGTCCGTGGATTCCCGCGAGGGGATCGAATTCAGAAAAGAGGGCTTCAAGACGGAGGTCCGGCAAATTAAGAATGAAATCGGGATCGGCTGGGTCGTCCTCGACGTCGTCTGCGGGCTCGTCCCGGTCCTCGTCGACGCCCTGACCGGATCCTGGTACGACCTCGACCAGAGGTACGTCAACGCCATCCTCGAACGCCGGCAGATCGAGCGCCCCGGCGCTTGATCAACGCGAAATACCGGCGATACCATCCTGCCGACTCGGGATTCTCGTCGAGACGGACCCGGAAAATTGCTTCTCCCCAGCACATGATTTCGAGTACAATGGTTTTTTGATATTTCGAATATCCAATCTCAGTCTCGAAGGAGGTTTTGAATGAGAATCCTTAACGGCAAGCGGCGTTTCCGCGCCGCGCTTCTGGCCTTTTTCATCCTCGCTCCCGCGCTCATCCTCATCGCCCAACCCGCGAAAAAAACCCAGCGCGTCCAATCGACCGACCCCGAGCTCCGGCTCAAGGGGTACGCCCAATATCTCGACATGAAGCAGGCCTCCAAGTTCAAGGACCTCAAGTGGCAGTATCTGGGCCCCAAGAACATCAGCGGCCGCGTCACCGATGTCGCGGTCGTCGCCCCCAAGGGCCGCAGCTACACGATGTACGTCGCGACCGCCTCGGGCGGGGTTTGGAAAACGGTGAACGAAGGGACGACCTTCGAGCCGGTCTTCGACCAGGCGCCGGCCACGGCCATCGGCAACATCGCCATCGCCCCCTCCAACCCGGACATCGTCTGGATCGGCACGGGCGAGGCCAATATTTTCCGCTCGTCTCAGGCAGGGATCGGGGTCTATAAATCCGTAGACGCGGGCAAGACCTGGGCTTTCATGGGACTCGCCGGAACCTACACCATCCCCCGCATCATCGTCCACCCCTCGAATCCCGAAGTCGTCTACGTCGCGGCCTCGGGCCACGAGTGGACGGACAATCCGGACCGCGGTGTCTTCAAAACGACCGACGGCGGGAAAACCTGGACCAAGCTCCTTTACGTCAACGAGAAGACGGGAATCAACGACCTCGTCATGGATCCTTCCAACTCCGACATCCTCTACGCTTCGACCTGGCAGCGCATCCGCAGGAAATGGAACGACCCGCGCAACTTCCCCGATTACACGGGGAGCGGAATCTACAAGACGGCCGACGGCGGCAAATCCTGGAAGCCGATCAACGCGGGCCTGCCCGAAGCCCGCTTCCGCGGACGGATCGGCCTGGACCTGTGCCGGACCAAGCCCAACGTTCTGTACGCCTTCGTCGACAACTACGAAAAAGGCCGCGACGCGACCGAGGCGGAGAAGCGCGATTCCTACGGCCTCCCCTCGGCCGGATTCATCAAGGGCGCCACGGTCTACCGCTCGGACGACGCCGGGGAGAACTGGGCCCAGACGAGCGGCCTGACCGACGCCCAGAAGCAGTACATGATGCGCCACTCCAACACCTACGGTTGGGTATTCGCACAGGTCCGGGTCGATCCCAACGACGCGAACACGGTCTATACGATGGGACTCTCGCTCCACGTCTCGACCGACGGCGGCAAGACCTTCAAGCGCGTGCCGGGGCCCGGCAGCGACCATCACGCCCTGTGGATCGACCCTGACAACTCCAGCTACATGCTCAAGGGGTTCGATCAGGGACTGGCCGTGTCCTACGATAAAGGAAAGAACTGGCGTTATTTCCGGGACAATCTCCCCGTCTGCCAGTTCTTCAACATCAATTACGACATGGCGACGCCCTTCAAGGTCTACGGCTCCATGCAGGACCACGGGAGTTTCCGGGCGGCCGTCGACCTAAGCCGCGGACGCGACAAGGTCCCGACCCAAGAGTTCGAAAACGCGCCCGGCGGCGAAGGATCCAACCACTTCATCGATCCCGACAATCCCAACCTCGTCTACTCGGCCGGCTTCTACGGCACGATCATGCGGACCGACTACGGCAAGGGCGGGAACTGGTGGCAGGGCTCGAAGAACCTTCTGCCGCAAACGTACGAGAACGAGCCGCGCCTCCGCGGCCAGTGGCTGGCT
>Ga0299915_10000991_pt1 | contig 20771 bp, 19 predicted proteins | sample RVTome_13_FD_200263 | JGI IMG/M metagenome (GOLD analysis project Ga0299915, IMG submission 200263) | Soil microbial communities from uranium-contaminated site in the Upper Colorado River Basin, Wyoming, United States - RVT92D227 (version 2) ... | reverse complement strand
TCTCCCGCCGCGTTTCGTAGTGGTATTGGTTAATGGGGATCCGCTGGCGCTGAGGTTGTCATCTCCTTGCTCCTGGAACGGCCTCGTGCTATGATGTTATTGCTGGCGAGGGGCTAGGCGGATCAGCGTTTTTGTGTTAACGCATCGCTGTTTGACCACCCCACCCTGTCCCGCGTCTGTGGGCAGGGGTCGGTAGTGCATAGTAGATGGCGGGAAAAGTGCGGTGTCTTCGGCGTCTACGCGCCGGATGAAGACGTAGCCCGCATCACCTTCTACAGCATCTACGCCCTCCAGCACCGGGGTCAGGAAAGCGCTGGCATCGCCACGGCCGACGGTCACCGCATCCACGTCCGCACCGGCATGGGGCTCGTCTCCCAGGTGTTCGACGAGGAGGACCTGGGCCACCTCCCTGGCCATATCGCTATCGGTCATACCCGCTACTCCACCACCGGCTCCACCCGCATCGAGAATGCCCAGCCAGTATACGTGGAAGGGGCGCATGGGCCCCTGGCCCTGGCCCACAACGGCAACCTGATCAACGCTGAAGTCCTCCGCTACAGCTTGGAAGAGCAGGGCTTCTCCTTCAGCGGCTCCACGGACACGGAGGTGGTGGCCCGCATGGTCGCCTCCGCTCCTGGGGGCGATTGGTTGGGGCGGGTGTGCAACGTCATGGGGGTCATTGCCGGGGCCTACTGCCTGGTGGCCCTCACACCTAGGGAGCTCATCGTCATGCGGGACCCCTACGGCTTACGCCCCCTCTGCCTGGGGAGACTCAATGGGGTCGGTTGGGTGGCAGCCTCTGAGAGTTGTGCCCTGGATCACCTGGGGGCGGAGTTCGTGCGAGAGGTGGAACCAGGGGAGGCGATCGTTGTCGATCGACAGGGGCTGCGTTCGGTGCAGGCGGTGGAGCGGCGGCGCCACGCCCTCTGCGTGTTCGAGTACATCTACTTCGCGCGGCCCGACAGCGTTCTCCAGGGCAAGCTACTGTACCCGGTACGGATGGCGATGGGACGGGAGCTGGCGCGCCAAGCTCCGGTGGAGGCGGATCTGGTCATCGGTGTGCCGGACTCAGCCGTCGCCGCCGCCATCGGCTACTCCCACGAGTCGAACATCCCCTACGCCGAGGGGCTGGTGAAGAACCGGTACGTGGGCCGCACCTTCATCCAGCCAGACCAGCGGCTGCGCGATCAGGGCGTCTACCTGAAGTTCAACCCCTTGAGGCAGGTCATCGACGGCAAGCGGCTGGTAGTGGTGGACGACTCCATCGTGCGGGGGACGACGACCCCCAAGGTGGTGGAGATGCTGCGCCGCGCTGGTGCCCGTGAGGTGCACATGCGCATCTGTTCGCCGCCCATCCGCCACCCCTGCTACTTCGGCATCGACATGGCCTCACAATGGGAGCTCATCGCTTCCCGCCAGACGGTGGAGGAGATCCGGCAGCACATCGGTGCCGACAGCCTGCACTACCTGAGCATCGAGGGGCTGATGCGAGCAGCGGAGCAGCCCAAGGATAGCTTCTGCACGGCTTGCTTCACGGGCGAGTACCCCATGCCGGTGCAGCTCCAGATGGACAAGCTGGTGTTCGAGCGGCCTGGCCGGGGCGGCCGACGGGAGCCAGTGGCTGCTACTTGGAGCTGGGAGCAGGATCGGCACTAGCCATGGGGATGCCCGCTCATCCTTAGCCTGTCGAAGGATGAGCGCCAGCGGGTGTTTGAGGCTCATGGTTCGACAGGCTCACCACGAGCGGATAAGGGCACGATGAGCCAGGAGAGTCTCTCCCAGCACGCCTACGCCGAGGCCGGCGTGGATGTGGCCGCCGCCGAGCGGCTGGTCTCCCGCTTCGCTGAGCTGGTTAAGCTGACCCGCCGCCCCGAGGTGTTGGCCGATGTCGGCCCCTTCTCCGGCCTGTTCCGCCTGGGCTCGTACCACGATCCCGTTCTGGTTGCCAGCGCCGACGGCGTCGGCACTAAGCTGAAGCTGGTGTCGCTCCTGGGTCGCTACGACACCGTGGGCCAGGACCTGGTCAACCACTGCGTCAACGACATCCTCACGACGGGGGCGGAGCCGCTGTTCTTCCTGGACTACATCGGCGGCTATGGCCTGCCCGACGAGGCGAAGGTGGAGATCGTGCGCGGCGTGGCGACGGCCTGCCGGGCCGTGGGCTGCGCCCTTCTGGGGGGCGAAACGGCGGACATGCCCGGCCTCTACGCCGAGGGCGACTTCGACCTGGTGGGGTTCATCGTGGGCGTAGTAGAACGAGAGGCCCTCATCGACGGGTCGCGCATCCGGGCGGGAGACGTCCTGCTTGGGCTGTCCTCATGCGGGCTGCACACTAACGGCTACTCCCTGGTGCGGAAGGTGTTCGGCGTGGGCCTGGGCGGAGACCCCGAGGCGGAGCGGGCGGTCCTGTACGCCAACTATCCTGGCTTGGGCCTCACCCTGGGCGAGGAGCTGCTGCGACCCCATCGCTGCTACTACAACGACCTGAAGCCTGTCCTCCCGCTTTTGAGGGGGATCGCTCACATCACTGGCGGCGGCCTGCCGGGGAACGTGCCCCGCATCCTGCCCGACAAGTCGGGGCTGGCTGCTCGCCTCGATAAGCCTGCCCTGAGCCGTGTCGAAGGGCCTGCCTGGAAGCCGCAGCCCATCTTCCGCCTTATCCAGGAGCGGGGTAATATCGCCGAGGAGGAGATGTACCGCACCTTCAACATGGGGCTGGGGATGGTGCTGGCCGTGGCCCCGGGGGACGTGGACACCGTGCGCGCCCAGTTGCGCGAGGCGCTGCTGGTGGGCGAGGTGGTGCGGGGGACGGGTGTGGTGTGGAGATGAGTGGTGCATCATAGCAGAGGGGCGTCAGGAACACGTGAACCCGCTCCGGAGACTCGCGGCCGCGTCATCCGCTGGGCCCGGTTTTATGACGCCGTCACTTGGCTCATCTTCCTTGGCAGAGCTCCAGCCATCCGCAAGATGACCCTGGAACTGGCGGGCGTGGCACATGGGGAGAAGGTGCTGGATGTGGGCTGCGGGACCGGCACGCTGACCATCCTGGCCAAGGCAAGGGCTGGCCCAGCCGGCGAGGTTCACGGCATCGACGCCGCCCCCGAGATGATACAGGTCGCCCGGCGCAAGGCGACCAAGGCCCGGGCTGAAGTCGACTTTCGGGTAGCGCTCATCGAGGAGATCCCTTTCGCCGACGGACAGTTCGACCTGGTGTTGAGCAGCCTGATGCTCCACCACCTGCCCGACGACCTGAAGCGCCGGGGCCTGGCAGAGGTCTACCGGGTGCTCAAGCCCGGCGGCCGCTTCCTGGCCGTGGATATCGGCGCCCACAGCCACGGCCATCTGCTGACCTTCCTCTTCGGCTGCGGCTCCGATCGGGCCGACCTGGGCGAGCTGCCCGACATGATGCGGGACGTCGGCTTCGTCGAGGTGGAAGTCGGTAGGACTCGATTCAGGCCGCTCCTGTTCGCGCGGGGGAGCGCCCGCAAATATACTGGAGGGAGCCCATGATCGCATTCATCTCTGTATCCGATAGGACGGGCGTGCAGGAGTTCGCCCTGAACCTGGCCGAGCTGGGGTACGATATCTACTCCACCGGCGGCACCCAGAAGCACCTGGCGGAAGTCGGGCTCACCGTGCACAACATCGAATCGCTGACCGGCTTTCCGGTGATCCTGGGCGGCCGCATCAAGAGCATCCACCCCATCCTCTACGGCGGCGTCCTGGCCCGCCGCGACCTGCCGGAGCACATGGACGACCTGCGCCGCAGCGAGATACCCGCCGTCGATGTAGTGTGCGTAAACCTCTACCCCTTCGTGCAGACGGTCGCCTCCGGCGCCAGCCTCAACGACTGCCTGGAGCAGATCGATATCGGCGGGCCAGCCATCATCCGCGCCGCCGCCAAGAACTACCCCTTCGTCCTGGTGCTGGTCGACCCCGCCGACTACGCCGAGGCGCTGGACCACCTGCGTATGGAGCAGGTGCCCCTGGAGTACCGGCGCCGCCTGGCCGAGAAGGCCTTCCAGCACACCGCCCACTACGACACAGCCATCGTCCAGTACCTGCGGGGTGATGAGCCGCTCTTCCCGGAGCGGATGACCATCGCCCTGGACAAGGCTTTCGACCTGCGCTATGGGGAGAACCCCCACCAGCGGGCCGCCCTCTACCGGGAGGAGCGAGTGGGCCTGCAGGCGGGAGGCATCGTGGGGGCACGACAGTTACACGGGAAGGAGCTCTCCTACAACAACATCCTGGACGCCGACTCCGCCTGGAAGGCAGTCCAGGACTTTCATCATGCGACAGTCGTGATTGTGAAGCACAACAGCCCATGCGGCGTCGCCTGCCATGAGGATGTCGCTGAGGCCTACCGGCGGGCCCTGGCCTCCGACCCAGTTTCCGCTTATGGGGGGATCGTCGCCTTCAACCGTCCGGCGACTGCAGACGCCGCTCGGGAGATGGGCAAGACCTTCTACGAGATCGTGGCCGCGCCGGGCTTCGAGGAGGAGGCCCTGGCTCTCTTCCGCAAGAAGCGCGACCTGCGGGTGCTGGAGGTGCGGCCGTCGCCGCCTCCCGGCTTAGAATACCGCCAGGTCTCCGGCGGTCTGCTGGTGCAGGAGAGCGACCGCTACCCGGATGACGATATCGACCTGCGGGTGGTGACGAAGCGCGCACCCACGGCGAAGGAGTTGGCTGACTTGCGTTTCGCTTGGAAAGTGGTGAAGCACGTCAAGTCCAACGCCATTGTCATCGCCCGGGAGGGGGCGACGGTGGGGATCGGCGCGGGACAGCCCAACCGACCTAATAGCGTCCACCTGGCCCTCCGCCAGGCCGGCGAGCGGGGCCGAGGCGCTGTCCTTGCTTCGGACGGCTTCTTCCCCTTTCCCGATAATGTGGAGCTGGCGGCACAGGGTGGAGTCACCGCTGTGATCCAACCCGGCGGCTCCATCCGCGATGTGGAGTCGATCAAGGCCGCCGATGCCCACGGCATGGCGATGGTGTTCACCGGGGTTCGCCACTTCCGGCACTGAAGCAGCTTGAGGGCCCTTCGATGGTTTGCAGGGTTCCGTGGCCATTGACAATGCCGACAAGCTAACCCTAGGGCACCATCCATCAGCGGTTTTACACGGACCAAAAAGCTTTCTTTTCTAACGAAGAGGATGCGAGAATGATGCCCTTAGTAGGTGTGCTGTTTCTGCAGGTGCCGGAAGGGTTTGAGCTCCTGGCAGTAGTGCTGACTGTTCTTGGATCCCTGGGGATCATGGTACTGCTCGGGACTTGGTGGTCTCGCTAGAAGGAGCACGGCATGGTGGATATGAATGAAGGGGAAGATCGCAGTCACTGGCTGGCGGTGCCGTCGGCTGGTGGACGGCGCCAGAGATACCCCTACTGTTGACGGGCTGAAACGGCTACGCTATATTGCGCGGTGAGCGAGTTCGCCCAGCGGCAGCGCGTCTTTATTCGATGGCAGAGGGGTAGGGCGCAGTGGCCAACCAGGTAGGTAAGAGATACCAGTGCGCCAGGTGCGGCACAGAGATGATCGTCACCAAAGGTGGCGACGGCACCCTTACGTGCTGCGGCCAACCCATGCAGCAGAAGCAATGAGATGGATGTGAACTGTGGCTAACCAGTTGGGCAAGCGGTTCCAGTGTCTGCACTGCGGCACAGAAGTGCTGTGCATCAAGGCCGGGGACGGCAATGTCCACTGCTGCGGCAGGCCCATGGAGATCATGCTGCCTAAGGTGCTGCCCTCAGCAGACTGAGAGTCGCAAACAGAATCGCAGAACCAATACGACTTCCGCTGCTCGATAGCGCAAAGCCGCTCCAGACCGGAGCGGCTTTATCTCTTGGGAATTGGGGTGCCAAGGCCGGGACCATCCGCTGACCTCTGGCCCTTTTCCTTGATACAATATGTTGGACATGGCTTCCAAGCGCGATTATTACGAAGTCCTGGGTGTGCCCCGGAACGCCTCCACAGAGGAGATCAAGAAGGCCTTCCGCCGTCTGGCCATGCAGTACCATCCTGACCGCAATAGGGAGGCCAGCGCCGAGGCCAAGTTTAAGGAGATTGGGGAGGCCTATGAGGTCCTCTCCGACCCCGAGAAGCGGGTGGCCTACGACCGCTTCGGCCACGCCGGGCTTCAGGGCTTCGACTTTGGCCGCCCCTTCGAGGGGTTCGACTTCGGCGGCTTTGGCGATATCTTTGACGCCTTCTTTGGCGGCGCCTCATCTGCCACCCGCTCCCGTCAGGCCCAGCGCGGTGCCGATCGCCGCATCGACATCGAGATCGACTTCGAGGAGGCTGCCTACGGCTGCGAGCGGGAGATCGAGGTGGAGCGCGTCGAGCACTGCGGCCGCTGTGGCGGCTCCGGCAACGAGCCCGGTGCCCAGCCAGCTCGCTGCTCATCCTGCGACGGCACGGGCCAGGTGCGCCGCGTCAGCCGCAGCTTCTTCGGCCAGTTTATCAACATCGCTACCTGCGCTCAGTGCCGCGGCGAAGGCCGCATCATTACCGCACCATGTAAGGAGTGTCACGGCCCCGGTCGCCAGCGCAAGCGGCGCTCCCTCCTGGTCAATGTCCCTGCGGGCATCAGCGACGACTCTCGCATGCGCCTGTCTGAAGAGGGCGACGCCGGACTCAACGGCGGCAGCCCCGGCCATCTCTACGTCAACATCCACGTTCGCCCTCACCCCCTCTTCCAACGGGACGGGGACGACCTGATATATGACCTCCAGATGAACCCAGCCCAGGCAGCCTTGGGTTTCGAGGCCCGCATACCGACATTGGACGGCGACCCCGCCGTCTTGAAGGTCTCTGTGGCCACCCAACATGGCCGCGTTTTCGTTCTCAAGGGCAAGGGCATCCCTCGCCTCCACGCCAGCGGCCGTGGCGACCTCTTAGTCCGCACCAGCATCGTCATTCCTACGGAGCTCACCGACGAGCAGCGCCAGCTCCTGCGTCGCCTGGCCGAGAGCTTCGGTACTCCCGCCTCGGGCGATGGCGACAAGGGGATTCTGGGCAGGATCAAGGATGCCCTCGGTTAGCGCCCTCCCTGGGTTATTCGTTGCGTATTTCAATGAAGGGTTAACGCCGTGCCTTCCCCTCGCCGGCGGGCAGACTGGCTGGAGATAGCCGTTGAAGTAGCGGGCATCGACTCCGAGCTGGTAGTCGAGATCCTGCGCCAGGGCTGTCCCGGCGGCGTCGTCATTGAGCCAGCCGTCCAGGCCGATGCCACTGGCGAAGGCCACATCGTGGATGGGGACGCCCCTGCCCTGGTCAAGGGCTACCTCCCGCCCGACCGCGACTCGGCCCGGGTGCGTCGCTCTCTACGTCTGGCCCTGGGCTTGGCCCCTCTCCAGCAGCCGCCCCGCTGGCACCGCTCCCGTTATCTCCCGGCACAGGTCTGGCAGGACTCCTGGAAACGCTATTTCCGCCCCAGGCGGGTGGGCCGCAGCCTCCTCGTCAAGCCCTCCTGGGCCAGTTGCGCCCTGCGCGCCAGCGACATCGTCATCGAGATCGACCCCGGCATGGCCTTCGGCACCGGCCAGCATCCTACCACCGCTATGTGTCTGCGCACTCTGGAGGAGACGGTGCAGCCGGGCATGGGCATCCTGGACCTGGGCACCGGCTCCGGCATCCTAGCCATCGCTGCTGCTAAGCTCGGCGCTGCTTCCGTCCTGGCCCTGGACATCGACCCCTTGGCCACCAAGGCTGCCCGCCAGAACGCCGCCGCCAACCGTGTGGAGGCCCTGGTAGATGTCCGTCAGGGGGGCCTCAGTGAGGCAGAGGCGGCCACTGACTCCTTCGACCTCATCGTCGTCAACATCAGCAGCCTCACCACCGAGCAGTTGGCCCCCGCCTTTGGCCGCTCTCTTAGAGCCGGTGGAGTCCTCATCGCCAGCGGCTTCCTGGAAGATGCTGTGGAGGACCTTTGCCGCATCTTTCGGCACGCCGGCCTGACCGTGGCCCGGGTGCTGGAGGACGGCGTTTGGCGCGCCATTGTAGCCCGCAAGTCTCCTACCTAAGCCTGCCTGTGGCAGTTTTCGCCATCCCCCTCTTCATGCGGAGCCCATCCCTGTGCTACCCTTGGGCCGAAGCCCCATGCTGTACATCTTCTTCGGACCCGACTCTTTCTCCCGGCGTGAGGCGCTGGAGCGGTTGAAGGCCGACCTGGACAGGGATGGCATGTTGTCGGCCAACACCAGCGTCTTCGATGCCCGCCAGGTCTCCCTCCAGGAGGTCATCGTTGCCTGCGATACCATGCCCTTCCTCTCCTCTCATCGGCTGGTTGTCCTGGAAGGACTGCTGCAGCATACCGGCCAAAGCGCAGGCAGCAGGCCATCCCAGCGGCGCCCGCCACGACCGGGGGGGGCTATGGGCCCCTGGCAGGCCCTGGTCGACTACGTGGCGCGCATGGCCCCTACTACAACCCTTGTCATCCTGGACGGGGATGTGCCTCGCGACAGCCCCCTCCTGGATGCCCTCAAAGATAAGGGGCAGCTCCGTCGCTTCCGTCCTCCGGAGCGGGGTGCTCTGCCTGGCTGGGTCCAGCGTCGCGCTCAGGGCTTGGGCCTGCGGATCGACAAGCGGGCTGTGGCGCTTCTGACCGACCTGGTGGGGGATGATCTGTGGAGACTAGCCAGCGAACTGGAGAAGCTGGCCGCCTATGCGGCTGGCCAGCCTGTGCTGGAGGAGGACGTGCGGGCGCTGGTCAGTGGCGCCTGGGACGTGAACGTGTTCGCCCTGGTAGACGCCATTGTGGAGGGGAGATCGGCGGTGGCCCTCAGATTGCTGCGGCGGATGCTGACCCAGGGCCAGACTCCTGCCTACGTCTTCGCTATGATCCAGCGCCAGTACCGCCATCTGGCCATCGCCAGGGCGATGGTGGACACCGGTTCCAGTGAGCGCCGCATCGGCGAACAGCTCGGCCTGTCCGGCTACGGCCTGGAGAAGCTGCTGGAGCAGACCTCCCGCTATCCGTTGCCGCATGTCCGGGCGGCCTTCCGGCACCTGCTGGAGGCCGACGCGGCCATCAAGCGCGGCGTGTACGAGGAGGAGTTGGCCTTGGAACTCCTGGTGCATGGGCTGGCTGCGGCCTCTTCCTGGGCCGCCTAGTCCCTGCTCATAACCTCTGGCCCTCGCTAAGTGGGCTGGTACGAGATGTCCTCTCGTCGATCTCTCATCCTTACTCTAGGACAGCCCTCTCCTTACCCAGGCCTTCTGGGGCGGCGCGGCATTGCCAGAGGAGCCCCTGGCCCGGCGCCAGGAGGAAGGCGAGAAGGAAGAGGCCCGTGGCGGTAAGGACGATGGCGGCGCTGGCGGAGACGTCGGCGTACCAGGCGATGTAGAGGCCGACGATGGCGGAGATGACGCCCACCAGGGAGCCGATGGCCATCATGCCGGGCAGGCTGCGGGCCAAAAGCTGCGCGGTGGCGGCAGGCGCCACCAGAGCCGCCAGCACCAAGACGATCCCCATGACCTGGAGGCCGATGACCACTGTAAGGCCGATGAGGGACAGAAGGCCATAGTATACCAGCGAAACGGGCACCCCGGAGGCCGCGGCCATGTTGGGGTCGTAGGTGGTGAAGAGAAGCTCCTTGTAGAACAGGCCCACCAGCGCCAGGATCAGGCCACCAAGCCCTAGGATCAACCAGACATCGTCCCAGGTCACCGCCAGGACGTTGCCGAAAACAAAGCTGAAAAGGTCTACCGTGTAGCCGCTCTGTCGGCTGACGATAAGGATGCCCAGGGCGAATCCGGCCATGAGGATGATGCCGATGGCGGTGTCGTGGCGGAGGAAGCCTCTGCGGGTGACGAACCCCACCGCCAGGGCCGAGAGCAAGGCCGCAATAGCGCCCCCAAGCTGTAAATTGGCTCCCAGCACGTAGGCAACGGCCACGCCGCCGAAGCTTACGTGGGGCAAGGCATCGCCGATGAAGGCCATCCCCTTGAGGACGATGAAGCTCCCCACCACGGCAGCGACCACGCTCACCAGGACTGCCGCTATTAGGGCCTGACGCATGAACTCGCTGGCGTAGGGGTCCGCCAGGAGCTCCCAAACCTCACTCATGGGGCGTGTATACCTTCCCTTCCACGTTCACCAGCAGCAGGTGGCGTTCGAAGGTCTCGTTGAGGATCGCCTCGGTGAACACCTCAGACAGGCGTCCAAAGGCGATGACTCTGCGGTTCAAGAAGACGGCGTGGTCGAAGGCGCTGGCCACGCAGGAGAGGTCGTGTGTGGCGACGAAGAGGGTGCAGCCGGAGCCCCGCAGGTGCTCGAAAAGGCGTAAGAGGTCGTGCTGGGCGCTGGCGTCTAGCCCCGCGAAGGGCTCGTCCAGGAGCAACACTTCCGCCTCCTGGGCCAGGGCGCGGGCGATGAGGACCCGCCGCTGCTCGCCGCCGGAGAGCTCGCCGATTCGCCGCCGCGCCCGGTCCACCATGCCAACCTGTTCCAGGGCCTGGATGGCGATCTCCCGGTCCCGACGGCCGGGCTTTTTCAGCAACCCCAGGCGGCCGTAGCGGCCCATGAGGACGACGTCGAAGGCCGTGACCGGGAATGACCAATCCACGACCTCCGACTGTGGCATGTAGCCGATCCGCCCGCGCTGCTGGGTACTGGGGCCGCCGAAGACGCGGGCTTCGCCCCGCCATGGCCTGTGCAGGCCCAGGATAACCCGCAAGAGAGTGGACTTGCCGGAGCCGTTGGGGCCTACCAGTCCGGCTAGGCAGCCGGGCTCTATAGAGAAGGTGATACCCTTCAGCGCTGTGTGGCTGCCATAGCCAGCCCACACATTCCTGACTTCTATGGCGGGTATCGCTCTATCCACCGGCTCCTCCCAGGCAGCGAACGATCTCGTCGGCGTTGAAGCGCATCATCTCTACGTAGCCCTGCACCTTGTCGTCCAGGGTATCGGCGTAAAGGGTGCAGACCTTTACGCCGGCGTCGGCGGCAGCCCGCTTTAGGATCCTGCTCTCCGCGCCTAACTGAGGCTCGATAAAGACCGCTGGCACTCCTTCCACACGGATGGCCCGCTCCAGCTCGGCGATATCCTGGGGGCTGGGCTCCTGGCCAGGGCTGGGAGCGACAACGGCCACCTCTTGCAGCCCTAGATACTGCGCCAGGTAAGGGAATGCTGCGTGGGCGGTCACCAGCTTGCTCTGTTCTTGCGGCACGCTGGCAATCTGGGCACGCATGTAGAGGTCTAGCTGGTCGAGCTCTCCAAGGAAGTGCTGGTAGTTGGCCTCGTACTCCGGCGCCCCTTCCGGATCGACCTCAGCAAGCGCGTCGCGGATGATACGCGCGTACTCCTTGCCGTTGGCGATGTCGAGCCAGAGATGAGGGTTCCCCTCAAGGATGTTGGCCCCGGCAGCCGCTGCCTCCTCAGCGAGTTTGACTAGGGGCGTGCTGCTTCGCAGGTTGCTCCTAATGACCCGCAGCGCGGGCGTCTCCAGGCCGAGGCCGTTGACGATGACCACGTCTGCTGCCCTAATCCTCTCAATGTCCCGTGGGGACGGGTCAAATGTGTGCGGGTCCGCACCCGATGGGAGAAGCGCGAACGCCTCGACCCGATCGCCGCCTATCTGGAGGATGAGATCGGCGAACAAGGGCAGGGTAGTCACGACCTTGGGAGCGGTGGATCCCGGGGCTTGCGGTTGATCCGCCGCGCAGGCGGCGGCGAGGAGGACTAACGCGATGCCGATGAAGCCGGCCGACAGCAGCGGCAGCCGTGGCCACCGGTACGGCAAGCGATAGGTGCGCGATTCGATACGCAGTCTCATATATCACCAAAAAAAATTCCTCAGACCCCCACCTCAACCTGTTCCTGGCTGTGGCAGTCCCTGCATCGGCCATAGAACTCCAGCCAATGCCCGTCGATCTGAAAGCCGGAGGATCGAGACAGGCTGTCTATCAGGTCGCCCAGCATGCACCGGTCCAGGTCTTGCACGTCCCCGCACGCCATGCAGACCAGATGGTGGCGATGGCCTCGGCGCGACAGGTGGTAGTGCAGGCGGCCATTCTCCAGTAGGACACGACAGACAACGCCCACCTCAGCCAGGATGCGCATGGTCCGGAACACGGTGGCCCGCCCTATGCCAGGACAGCGACGCAGCACGTCTTCCACGGTAAAGTGCCCCTTCTGGGCTAAGGTGGCAGCCAGCACAGCCAGGCGCGACGCCGTCAGCCGATAGCCTCGGGCCTCCAGTCGCTGCATAATGGATTGAAGCTGGGCCATTCGACACTTAGTATCACTTCTCTTCTCATCTTTGTCAAAGTGGGCCCTTCAGGGGAAGCGAGCCCACTAGGACGGCGACCACGCCTGCATAGGAGTCGAAGTCTGCTAGGGTCGGAAGCGTCTAGCTTCCGGCCCTCTTTATCCTTTCCTGACGCAGCACGCGCGCCAGGCCATCCACCGTTAGGTTGCCGCCGCTGAGGACTATAGCTACCTTCTTGCCCTTGAGGCGCTGGCCCAGTTTAAGGGCTGCTGCTGTGGCTGCCGCTCCCGCCTGCTCCGCCACCTGGTGCGCCGAGCGCAGGAGAAGGACAATGGCTTGCCCCATCTCCTCCTCGCTCACCAAGACGAAGTCGTCCAGACGGTCGACGAAGGTCTTGATGGGGGCGTAGTAGGCCTGGCCAGTGGCCAGCCCCTCGGCGGCGGTATGGCTGGGGGCGCGCTGGAGCCACTGTCCCTTCCAAGAGCGGTAGGCCGCTGGCGCTTCCTCCGCCTGGACGCCGATGATCTGCACGGTGGGCCGCAGCCCCTTGGCTACGAGGCAGTGGCCCACGGCGGCGCTGCCGCCGCCGATGGGTGTAATGATCAGGTCTACATCGGGCAGGTCTTCGATGATCTCCAGGCTCATGGTGGCGACGCCGGCCACCAGCTCGGGCGCGTTGATGTGATGAACGTAGCGCATGCCCCGCTCTTGGGCGAAGCGCTCGGCCCACGTTCGCGCCCTCTCGAAGTTTGTGCCGTGAAACTCTACCTCTGCCCCCAGGGCGCGGATCGATTCCACCTTCAGGGGGTTGGCGCGCCGCGGCATAGCGATGACGCAACGGATGCCGAACAGGTTCGCCCCATAGGCCAGGGACTGCCCGTGGTTCCCGGTAGAGGCGCCCACGATGCCTCGGCGGCGCTCCTCTTCGTTGAGGCTGGCGGCCAGGTAGACGCCGCCCCGCACCTTGAAGGCGCCGATGGGCAGCAGGTTCTCAAGCTTTAGGTAGGCCTCGCAGCCCATGAGACGCGACAGGTAGAGATTGCGCACAAGGGGTGTCCGCGGCAGGTGCTTCTCGATGACATGCTTGGCCCGGTAGACCTCGGCCAGGGTGGGCAGTCGTTCAATGGTGCGGTCATAGACCATCCCGACGACGCCGCTGCGTTCCTCGGCTCCTCGCTGGCGGCGCACCTTCGCTTCCAGCTCTGGAGGCAAGATCTCTGTGCGCAGGAAGCCCAACCGCTGAAAGTGCTCCGGCCGGTCTGTGATGACGTACACTTCGTCTTGAGGGAAGCGACGAACCAACTCCTGGACGATGAGATGCTTCCAACCCTCACCTCGCTCCTCCTCCACTACCGCTACACAGCCCAGCTCGCACGTATGGCGATGGGGCTTGATACGGCCGAAGGCGATGATGCGGCCCTCGCGCCGTAGGGTGAGGAACTGCTCAGGACGCAACTCCTCCGCCTCCACCTGGAGGCGGAGGACGGTCTCCCGGATGAAGGGCAGGTCCTCGGCGGTGGCGGGAGTTATCGGGGGCTCCTGGGTCGTCTCTATTCTCACGATCTCATTCTACCGCACCCTTAAACCTTGACGGTAAGCTACTCAGGCCTATGGAACGTGTAACGTTCGTTCGTTAGCGTCGTCTGAAGTTGTTGAAGGATATGATATCGCTGAACTTGCTCCGTAGGGGGAACCTGTCGCGCCTGTTGGAGTGCGCCCCGGCCTTCACCGCCACTTTGGGGATCGGCGTTCTGGTAGTCGTTGACGGGCGCCTCCCCAGTCCATTCTCCGCTCTCTTCTTCATTCCCATCATTTTGACAGCCTATCAGTACCCGCTGTCCTTCTCGCTGGTCATCGCCGGTCTGGCATCCCTATTCAGCAGTCCAGCCATGGTGACTGTGGATGTGGAGGCCAGCGATTGGGTAACGCCAGTCCTCTGGTTGGGCTGGCCGGCCGTCTACCTGTTTCTGGCCGTCAGCCTGAATGAATGGGCCAATATCCGCCAGCAGCGCCAACAGCTGGAGGCTACCAAAGATAGCCTGCTGGACGTCGGGGCCCGGAACGAGAAGCGGAGACAGGAGCTGGAGACCCTCTCCTCCATTCATGCCGCTGTCCTGTCCGGTGGGGACGAGGCCTCTGTTATGGAGGAGGTTGCACGAAGGGTGGCTGAGGTCACCGGGGCTACGGTGTGCAGCATCGTAACGCCTACTAGCGCCAATAGGGAGCGACCCCTTTGTGGCGCCGGCTTCAGCGAGGAGCTGTTCAACCGCGTCTTCCCTCAGGGGGCGCCCTACGGCGAGGGGGTAGCTGGCTGGGCCATGCTGCACCGCCGCGCCGCCGCCTCTAAGAACGTGTTTCAGGACCCTCGCTATGACCGGCTACGCGAGTTTGCCAGGGCGGTGAATTTCGTCTCGGCGGCGGCGGCCCCAGTTGAGCTGGACCAGGACCTGTACGGGGCCCTGGTCATCTGCTACGGCGATGAGCGGGAGTTCACCCCGGAGGAGATGGCCCGTCTGGAGCGGCTGGCCCAACAGACGGAGCTGGCCATCTGCAGCGTGCGCCAACGGGAATCCCTCTCCCGCTTCGCCTTCGATACAGCCCTGGTCCTGTCCGAGGCCATCGAGAGCCGCGACCCCTACACCGGCGGCCACTGTCGCCGTCTGTCCGAGCATGCAGTGATGGCGGGCCAGCAACTGGCTCTATCCAGCCGCGAGATCGAGGTCATCCGCTTGGGCGCCGCCCTGCACGACATGGGCAAGATCGTGGTTCCTGACTCCATCTTGAAGAAGCCCGACCGGCTGACCCCGGAGGAGTACGCTATCGTCAAGCAGCACTGCTACTCCGGCGGCCAAATATGCAAGCGTGTAAAGTTCCTCATGGATGCCTATCCCGTCGTCTATCACCATCACGAAAGGTGGGACGGCAACGGCTACCCCGATGGCTTGAAGGAAGAGCATATCCCCATCAGCGCCCGCATCGTCGCCGTGGTGGATGCCTACGATGCCATGACCGCCGACCGGCCGTACCGGAGAGCGCTCTCCCACCTGGAGAGCGTGGAGATTCTCAAAGACGGCGCCGGACACCAGTGGGACCCGGAGGTGGTGCGCATCTTCCTGGAGCTGCTCCGGACAGGGAACGGTTCGGCACCGATGGCCGGGCTCGGGTGATGCTGAATCTTCCTCTCCTGCCCAGCCTTGGCAAGGAGATGGCTGAGCCCCGCTAGCCCCTGCGGTCTGGCCGATCTCCCCGGAGCGTTCCGCGTTCAGCGCTGCCAAAAGCTGCTCTGCCTTTCTTGGCCCACCACTAGCTGCGAGCAGTGGATGCCTATTAGCCGGAAGTGGTCACCCTGGCGAGGCACCTTCGCCAGGAGTGACCTGGCCATCCCTCGGATCTCCTCGGCGTCGGCCATAGGCTCGGCCCGGCTCGCCTGTCGGGTGATCATCCGGAAGTCGGAGTAACGGAGCTTCAAGGCCACGGTACGGGCCTTAACACCCTCCTCAGCTAGGCGGCGGGCCACTTCGGCCGCGAGGCGGGCGAGCTGTGCCCGCAGCTCTGCTCCATCGGGCAGGTCGCGGGGGAAGGTCGTCTCAGCGCCCACGGACTTCCGTTCGCGTACCGTCTCCACTGGGCGGTCGTCCACCCCCTGGGCCATAAGCTGGAGCAGCGGCGCCCGCGAGCCGAACAGCCTCATCAGCTCCACCGGATCACCGTGGGCCAGATGGCCCACGGTGTGGATGCCGCTGGCGGCGAGAATGGCCTCCGCCTTGGGCCCGATCCCCCACAGGACCCGCACAGGCAGGGGCTCCAGGAAGGACGCCTCCTGGCCCGGCAGCACTACCACCAGCCCGTCCGGCTTGCCCATGTCAGAGGCGATCTTAGCCACGGTCTTGTTGCTCCCCATGCCGATGGAGACCGTCAGGCCTGTGGTTCGCTTGACCCCCTCCTTCAGATAGCGAGCCAGCGCCTCGGGGCCGTCGTAGCGCCCCGCCTGCTCTGTTACATCCAGGAACGCCTCGTCCAGCGACAGCGGCTCCACCAGAGGTGTGACGGAACGGAAGAGCGCCATCACCTGGCGGGAGAGCTCTGCATACCGGTCGAAGCGAGGCGGCAGCCGAACTGCCCCTGGGCAAAGGCGGAGGGCCTGGCTCATGGGCATGGCTGACCGCACGCCGAAGCGCCTGGCCTCGTAGGAGGCGGCGGCGACGACCCCTCGGGCCTCCGGCGCCCCGCCTACCACCACAGGCTTTCCCCGTAGCTCTGGCCGGTCGATCTGCTCTACGGCGGCGAAGAAGGCGTCCAGATCGGCGTGAACGATAGTGCGGCTCACGCCACCATCATAGCGCTGCCTGCGCCTGAACGGGTGCCGGAAGTGGCAGCCGGTGCCAGGGTTGAACCGCTACTAGGGCCTGGATTCTTCGCTTCGCTCAGAATGATCTTGGTGTCACCCTGAGCAAGGCGAGGGGTCTCTTGCCTCCCCTTTCGATGGCAGGGCCGGCAGCTCCACAGTGACAGTGGTCCCCACCCCCAGCGCGCTCTCAACCCGGATCGTCCCTTTGTGGCTCTCCACGATCCCCTTGGCGATGGTCAGGCCTAAGCCGGCTCCGCCCATCTCGCGGGAGCGGGCCTTGTCCACCCGGTAGAAGCGGTCGAAGATGTGGGGGAGCGCCTCAGGGGGGATGCCCGGGCCGCGGTCGGATACCTGGAGCCACGCCTTGCCGTGATGGGGCTGGAGGAGGACCCGTACAGAGGTGCCCGGGTCACTGTACTTGATGGCGTTATCGAGCAGGATCATCAACATCTCCCGCAAGCAGGCGGAGTCTCCTTTCACTTTTAGGGGGCTGTTCGCCTGTACATCTATCGTCATCTGCTTGGGCTCGGCCAGCAGCCGCATCTGGTGGACGGCGTTGGCGGTCAGCTCGCTGAGGTCCACATCCTGGGGGCAGAGGAGCGCCTGGCCGGCGTCGGTCTGGGTCAGGGTCAGCATCTGGCCGACGAGGCTGCTTAGACGGTCGGTCTCCTGGATGATATCTTCCACCGAGGTCATATTGGTTTGCACACTCTTGCTCGGGTGGCGCTTGAGGAGCTCGGCGCTGGCCCGGATGAGGGAGAGCGGCGTGCGCAGCTCGTGAGAAGCGTCGGCTACAAAGGTGCGCTGGCGGTCCATGGCTATCCGGATGGGTGCCAGGGTGCGGCCCGCCAGGAAGAAGCCGCCGCCCAGGGCCAGGAAGAGGCCGGCACCGCCGCCAGCCACCAGGATGAAGAACAGCCTCCGCAGGGCATCCCTCTCTGGCTCTGTGCTGCGACCCACTTCCAAGAAGAGGTTCTGGCCGCGAGGACCCTGGACCGGACTGACGTAAACCCGCAGGTTCTCTCCCTCCGAGGAGTGGGTATCCTTAAACACCGGTCCCTCCCGCAACGCCTGCTCCAGAGCGCTGGGATCAGCTAACCCCTTGGGGTCGACGTTGGCCGTGTTGATCAGAAGCGTCCCGTCTATTCCAGCCAGGGCATAGAAGTAGCCGCCCGCTGTGGAGGCCGGACCGATGGCAACATCGCGAAAGGGCTGTCCCTGACGTGCCGCATCCAGGAGGCGGGTAGCCAGGGGCCCTGCCTCCCGGCCTGCTCTGGACCGGAGATCATCGTTCACCTGGCTGAAGAGGGCGGTGCGGGTGGTGAAGTAGACGGCGCCGCTGATAACAACCAGGATCAGGGCTAGTGCCCCGACGAACCAGAGGGCCAGTCGCCAGCGGGCCCTGCTGAACACGGTCAGTCCCCCAGGGCGTAGCCGACGCCCCGTACGGTCCTGATCAGCTTATTCGGGTGGCCGCGATCGACCTTGTGGCGAAGGTAGGAGACGTAGACGTCTACCAGGTTGGAGTCCGTCGCGTAGTCATAGCCCCACAGGTGGTCCAGGATCTGGGTTCGGGTCACTACGCGGCCTTCGTTGCGCATGAGGAACTCCAGCAAGCTGAACTCCTTGGGGCTCAGCTCTATGACCCGCCCGGCCCGCTCGGCGCGACGGCGTCTCAGGTCCAGGACAAGGTTGTCCATCTGCAACTGCGAGGGCTCCCGGGCCTGCACCTTACGCCGGCCCAGGGCCCGCAGCCGGGCCAGGAGCTCCTGGAAGGCGAAGGGCTTGGGCAGATAGTCATCGGCGCCGGCGTCCAGGCCCCGCACCCGGTCCTGCACGCTGTCCAGGGCCGTCAGCAGCAGGATGGGGGTATCGATCCGGTTCCGCCGCAGCGCCTGACAGACCTCGATGCCGTCAATCTCAGGCAGGAGCACGTCCAGAACGATGACGTCGTGGGAGCCCTCCAGAGCCATGGCCAGCCCCTCCTCACCGTCATAGGCCGTGTCCACCGTGTGCCCCTCCTCCTCCAGGATGCGGCGGGTGACCTGGGCCAAGCGCCGTTCGTCTTCGACCACCAAGATGTACATTGTAGACCTCCACGGGTAGCACTATTGTAGATAGCGTACATTAAAGATACGTTAAGAAACAGCCCGCAAAATCTTAAGAAACTCTAATGCTCTTCTAACGTGCCCTTAAAGGTAGACCCTTATCATGAACCCAGAACCAAGTCAGGATAAGGAAAGGAGCATAAGCGATGAAGAAGCCCATCATCACGGCAGTGGCGCTGCTGGCTGTTATCGGCGTCGCCGCTGGCGTAATCGCGGTCAGGGCCACCAACGGCGGCACCTCCGCACTGGCCGCCGTCGCCCAGGGACAAGAAGATATCCTCTCGTCCACGAGTCCGTCCCAGGACAGCACAGACAGCGAAGAACAACAGCCGTGGCTGGGCGCTACGGTTGTCCGTACCCCCGATGGGGTCACCATCTCCTCCGTCATCGCCGATAGCCCCGCCGATAAGGCTGGCCTCAAGCGCGGCGATGTGGTCAAGGCCGTCGATGGCACTGAGATCAGCGACGTGGCCGCCCTGGTCAATGCTCTCAAGGAGAAGCAGCCTGGCGACACCATCACCTTCTCTATCACCCGCGACGGCGCTGCTCAGGATATCACGGTGACCGTGGAGGCCCGTCCGGAGCCGTTGCCGGGGTATTACCCCGTCTTTCCGGAACTGAACGGCATCCCGCGGGACCAGCTCTTCAGCCACATGCTGGGCGGCTCCTTCCAGTTCACGGACAAGGACAACAAGACGCACACGGTTACCCTTGATATGGGCACCGTGACGGCGGTCGACACCAGCGCCAAGACCATCACCGTCCAGCTTAACAACGAGGGCGAGCCCCAGACCTACACCATCACCGATGACGTCCTTACCGCCCCCAAAGACTTGGCCCAGTTCCAAAGCGGTGACAAGGTGACCGTTATCTCCATCGACGGCAGCCTACGGGCCGTGTCCAAGGGGCCCCGTTGCACGTTGCCCTTCTTCGGTGGAGGCGAAGGCTGGAGCGGTGGACAGCGCGGCGGCATGCGCGGTTTCGGGGAGAACGGGCTCGGCATATTAGATCGGGGCGGCGGGTCAGGATTCTAGTCCTTCCCACAAGCCACAGAGGCTACGAGTGTGGTCTCGCAGGTCCAGGGGAAAACGTAGAAGGGTAGGAGGGAGGGCAAAGTGCGGTTCAAGACAGTCGGAATTACCATACTAACGAGCCTTGTGGCCAGCGTTCTCACTGCTGTGGCGGTGGTCCAGTTCTGGCCCGATGATAACGGGGGCGGCCAGACGGCCGCCCCCGCCGCCACCGCAGCCCCATCCACTTCTGGTTCGGGCTCCTCCGGACAGATGTCGGCCCTCTCTGGCTGCCAGCCTGCCAGCGACATCTACGAGCGGGTACGCCCAGCGGTGGTCGAGATCACCAGCACCATCCAAGGCCGCAGCCCCTTCGGATCACCCGCACAGGGCGTAAGCAGCGGCATCGTCATCGATGAGCAGGGCACAATCCTCACTAACTATCACGTCGTTGCCGATGCTAACAGCCTAGAGGTTAAGTTCAGCGACGGCTCGACCGCTTCCGCCCAGGTGATAGGCACTGACCCTGGCAACGACCTAGCGGTCATCCGCGTCGATGCTTCTGGTCTGGGACTCACCGTCGCTTCTCTGGGCGATTCGGACGCGGTTCAGATCGGAGATTCCGTGCTCGCCCTCGGCAACCCCTTCGAGTTGGAGGGAACCCTCACCCAGGGGATCGTCAGCGCCACCGACCGCACCTTCGCTCCGGACAGCAGCACCCGTCCCATTCGGGGCATGATCCAGACCGACGCCCCTGTAAACCCTGGCAACTCCGGCGGCCCTCTGCTAGACTGCCAGGGAAGGGTCATTGGCATCAACACCGCCCTGGAGAACCCCACCGGCCAGGAGGTCAACGTGGGCATCGCCTTCGCGGTGCCCATCAACGCTGCCAAGCGATCCCTTCCGGATATGCTGGCTGGAGAGACGGTCAGCCACCCCTGGCTGGGGATAGCAGGAGCGGATATTACGCCAGCGCTGGCCCAGGATGTCAACCTGTCAGTGCAATCCGGCGTGTACGTGACACTTGTTTCAGCCAATAGCCCTGCTCAGCGAGCGGGCCTGCGCGGGGCGTTCCGCTCGGAGAGCGAGGCCCA
>Ga0299915_10000990_pt1 | contig 20773 bp, 18 predicted proteins | sample RVTome_13_FD_200263 | JGI IMG/M metagenome (GOLD analysis project Ga0299915, IMG submission 200263) | Soil microbial communities from uranium-contaminated site in the Upper Colorado River Basin, Wyoming, United States - RVT92D227 (version 2) ... | reverse complement strand
CATTTGTTGTCAGGCAGCGTTATCCAAAAATCGCTTTGGTGCAGACCGTTCATGGCACAGACTATGAACACTCATTGGAACATTTCAGCTTGGATAAAGGCCTAAGGAAATTTATTAAGACAATGATAGGTTATCAAAGAAGATTCTTGGATCGCGTAGCGTATTACGAGGATTCCGGAATGCAGGGCGCCTCTTCTTTAATAGCGGTTGACAAAAATCAAAGCGACCTTGCAATAGAAAAGGGGGTTAAAGCATCACGCATAACGCAAATATACAATGCCGTGGATGTTAATGAGCTTGAACAGCGAGCCAATATGACGACGGCTCGCCAAATCGACTGCACATATTTTTTAATGTTGAGACGATTCGCCCCGAAAAATGGGGTGGAATTCGGCGTGAGGGCTTTCCTATCGTGGGTAGGTGATAGGGACATACGGTTGGTGATTGCCGGGGATGGACAACTCAGAGAACAGATAAATTCAGAGTGTCTTGCCCATCGCTGTGGTAGCAAGGTTATTTTTCTTGGAGAGGTGTCTCCTGATTTCATCCCAGCTTTGATCAAGGGATCGATCGCAACTCTGGTACCCTCTGTTCCGGTGGGCGGGGTGGTGGAGGCGACGTCATTTGCGGCCCTTGAATCACTTGCCCTCGGGGTACCGGTGATAGCATCGGATATTGGAGGCCTTTCAGAAATTGATGGTGGCAAAAACATTCTGAATTTGGTGCCTCCAGCTTCAGTGGAACATATTGCCTTAGAAATGGAAAAACTGTATTGGGATTACCAAAATGGAGCAATAGACCGCGAATCAAAGCGGAAACATGTGGTGGAGAACTTTGATACCAAAATCTGGGGGGAGAAAGTACTTGAAGTCTATAGAAAGGCAGTAGCCCTAGGAGCCCCCTTTTCGAAGCTTTCGAATATACAACGGGCAAACCATGTGCAATAACGCTTGTATTGATTTTGCTCGAAAGAATATAGCTAAAGTAGAAATTGAGGGGAAATCTCTCATCGAAGTTGGTAGCCTGAATGTTAATGGTTCCTTGAGGCCCGTTATCGAAATTATGCGACCGGCGAAATATATTGGTGTGGATTTGACTTTTGGCCCCGGCGTCGAAGTCATCTGTAGGGCAGAAGACCTGATTAGCTCTTTTGGAATTAAATCCTTTGATGTTGTTATCGCCACGGAGTTGTTGGAGCACGTCAAAGATTGGCGTGGGGTCGTAAGCAATATCAAACAGGTATTAAAACCGGGGGGTATTCTGTTGGTAACTACACGATCACGTGGCGCTGAATATCATGGCTATCCGTTTGATTTCTGGCGGTACGAAATATCAGATATGGAGGAGATATTCTCAGAGTTTCAGATAGATAGAATAGAATCAGACCCGCTTGTTCCGGGTGTCTTCATGAAGGCTGTTAAGAAAAACCCTTTCGTTGAGCATGACACCCTGGAAATGAAGCTTTTTTCGATTCTGAAAGGCAGAAGAGTTAAACATCTCCCATGGGTTTCGTTTCTTTTCATTAGAACCCTCCGTGGACTTAGACCTTATCTGGTGTGGATGCTACCACTGTATGTTAGGTCAGTTCTGAAGAGGGTCTTCAGAGCCAAGGATGCTCCAACATTTTTACGAGCCTTGATAGGTGGTTAACAGTAAGTCTCCTGAGGGCTTCGCGTAAGCCAACTAAAATGTAAAGCTTTAAGAAGTTGCGGGGAAGGGGCATTACAACGAGGTTACCAATCTTAGTAGTTGAGTCTATATCTTCGTATGTCTCAAGAACCATTTCGTTTTCTTTTTTATTATGAAATGCCGAATTTGCTTACATGACAGTGAGCAAAATACTTTCGTTGTACGGGAGATGATGTTTGGAACTGGTGATGAATTTGTTTATTTTACGTGTTCCCATTGCGGCTGTCTCCAGATTAGAGAATATCCTGACACCATAATCAAATATTATCCTAAGAACTACTTTTCTTATCTGGAATCTAATTGCAACAGGGATGGTCTTCTTCGGCGAAATCTTCGGGAGGCGCGATTTCAATCAGTCATGACTGGAAAGGGCTTGGTTGGCAGGATTCTGGAATATTGTTTCAAGACACCGCTGATGCTTGAGTGTTTGAAAATCTGCGAAGCTAAGCTTGATTGGAAAATACTTGACGTTGGTTGCGGCTCGGGAGGGTTCCTGTTGGACCTTTACCGGCTTGGATTCGGAAACTTAACCGGGGTGGATCCACACATAGAAAGGAATTGCGAGCCTGTAGACGGCATCGTTCTCTTCAAGAAGCACTTAGCGGATTTAGAAGGTAAATACGATCTTATTTTTTTGAGGGACAGCCTCGAACATATGCCACAACAATCCCAGGTTTTTAGGAACATCCGATCTCACCTGAAATCCAGCGGGTTGGTAGTAATTAGTATCCCAATACTCGGTTATTGTTGGCGCAGATACGGAGCAAACTGGGTAGGACTTGACGCCCCTCGCCATTTCTACCTTCACACGCAGAAGAGCATAGATATCTTATGTCAGGAAGCTGGTTTTAGGATCATTCACATGAGATTTGACTCGCAGACTGACCAATTTATCGGTAGTGAGCAGTATCTCCGCGGCATCCCGCTTTTCGACAAAAAATCATATTTCGTAAATCCTAAGACATCAATATTCTCACAGCGGGAGATTAACGCCTTTAAACGCCTGGCTATGCACGTTAACCAACAGGACAATGGCGATAGGATCGTTATATGTTTAGCGACAGAATGAAACCAATTGTAGGATTCCTCGAGGGTCTATGAAGTTCAGTCGACCTGAGGTTACGGTAGTTTTGCCGACTTATAACCATGGAAAATATGTTGATGAGGCGATCACAAGCGTTTTCGCCCAGACCTTTGAAGACTATGAATTGCTTATCCTCGACGATTGTAGCTCTGATATAACCGCCGAGTCACTGAAAGGCCTTAAAGATACCCGGGTGAGGTATATTCGCCATCACGCAAACATTGGGCTTGTGGCAAATTGGACGTATGGCATAAAAATGGCTTCTGGCAAATACGTGGCGATTCTCAGCGATGACGATAAGTACGAGCCTTATTTTCTCTTTAAAAGAGTTTCAGCTTTCCGTGAGCATGAAGAGCTGGTCGCAGCAACTGGAGTATTCGAATGTTGTGATGGCTCTGGCGCTTTTATAAGGCTCTCTAAATCTCCGTCAGAGACCGAAAAGATCTACCGTGGAAAAGAGCTTATCGGGTTCGCCCTTGGGAGGACCGGAGAATGGTTTAACGGGGCAACTCTCTATAACTTAGAGATGGTGCGCTCGGTGTGGCCGCACGTGATGATGGCGGGAACATCTCTTGATTTTTCCCTTCATGTTCGCCTTTCATTACTTCCAGAGGCTTCTGCCTATTTTCTGCCTCACCCGGACATGATGCTGCGGGTACATTCCGACCAGGAAAGCCAGAGAAATTCCCTGTATCTTGCTGAATGTGCGGCGAAATTAGCCCTTCAACTTTGGAGATTTGAATTGAAAAGAGAGGACGCAGATACCAAGGCCCTATTTCGAAGACGGCTATCTAAAGATATAAACAATTATGCGAGAATGTTATGGGACAGGAATCACGTTGAGGAAGCCCGGTACATTTTCCTTAATGAACTATCAATTAGGCCAACAAGTGTGATGGCTTGGGCGAGGCTGATTCGTAGTTACATAATGCGACCTAGACATCCGTTGATCGATACCCTCCCTTAGCTGGATGCCTTGATTTACGAGGGAAAACATCCTTAAGACGAGTGGCGGCTATCATTAGGCAATCCGGTGCGTTCATTGGGACTTCTGCCTTCTTAGCCCATTTAGCCCGGGCAGTCGACACCTGATCAGTCATCATTTATGGGGATGGGAACACTCTTATCAGAGTGGAGTAGAAAATGCATGGACATAACTAAGCCTAAAGATGTCTTACAAGCTGTTCGAAGTCTATTAAATAAAAAGCACAATTCGATTGAAACGGAAATAGCCAATATTAAATGAAAATTACATGAATAAGAAACTAATGGAGATGATAAGTAAAAGAAATTCTCATGATTCCAAACCGCTGCTAGATAGGTACGCCGCTGATTGGCAAAAAAATGCTGAAGTAGACCCTTTTTGGGCAATTCTCGCCGATCCGAAATTCAACAATGGGAAGTGGAATGTAGCATTTTTTTTTGCCACAGGCGATGAAGAAATTAACCGAGTCTTTAAGTTCATGGAAGAGAAGTCAATACCCTTGCCGGCCGGTTCTTTTTTAGATTTTGGCTGCGGAGTCGGCCGTGTCAGCAAGACCTTACGTAGGAGATTTCAGTTTGGATATGGTGTTGATATAGCTCCCAAAATGATTGAACTTGCTCGCGCCTATGTTGATGGTGTCAATTTCATCATTAATCAAAGTGATTCCTTAAGCCAATTCAATGATAATTCAATAGACTTTATCTATTCAAATATCGCACTTCAACATATACCTAATCCGTATCAACAAAAGTATATCAAGGAGTTTCTCAGAATTCTGAGACCCGGGGGGTTAGCCGTATTTCAAATACCCATCGAACTGATTAATCCTAAAGATATTAAACCAAATTGTACTTATTTTTTTAAAACAACAATAAAACATTGGTTTCCCTTTTTAGTTCGCCTGAAGAGACGTCTTAGTACTAAAAGAGAGGCGACTCCAGAATTTAAGATTGAGATGCACATACTATCTCAGGAGATTATAGAAAAAATTTGTGAGAAGGCAAAGTGTATTATTGAATGCTCAGTCGGTACGAATTCCTGTGATGCCGACCACGATGGCAAGGTGGAATTTCATGAATTGGCTGAATATAGGAAAGAATTGGAAAATAGCCAACGGATCAACCTTTATTTGAGTTGCATGTATTTTATCCACAAACGTTATATTGATAATCGAAGGCTGAGTTAATCTGATGATGCCAGAGCAAGTTACTGAATAAAATGAATATCTTACTTTCTGTACCTGGTTATTTTCCGCATTCCTATGGAGGGGGACAGACCTATGTGCGCCAGCTTGCCGATGAGTTGCGAAGGCGTGGTCATAAGGTGAGCATTCTCTCATCCTCGCGGTGGGAAAATGGAAATGGTAAATATAGTATTAAATTCTATAAACATGAAGGAATTCCAATTTGTTCTGTCAAGGTCAATCCCTCGGTAGTCCACCTGGGTGATGCTTATTCGCAGAGAGGTCTCTACCTCATTACAGCCATCCGCGAAATTCTCAGGGAAGAACGTCCAGAAATCATTCACATTAACGGATTCAAACCCGCTTTAGTTCAGATTTGTGGCGATCTTGAAATCCCTTTCGTGATTACTGCTCATCATCCCGGTTTTGTCTGTCCAGCGGGAACTCTTTTGACCAAGAATCAAACTATTTGTCAAAAGCCAGCAGTATCGGGAACCTGTATCCCATGTTGCTGCCAACAGAGGGTATCGATCCCGATCTTAGGTTCAATGTTGGGTTTTCTACCCAATTGGATTTCAAGGCCAATTGGTGAAATGATCGGCAAACAAAAAGGTACGCCTTATTTAGCAAGAGGCTTGGCGTTCCCGTGGTTCATCGGAGAATCTTTAAAAGCCAAGAGGTTAGTTCTGGAGCGGACACCTATCATAATAGCCCCGTCCGAAGCAATGAAAAAGTGTATCGTATTGAACGGAGTTGACGAGAAAAGAGTTGTTGTATTGCCGCATGGAATTGAACCAATAGGGAAGATGCCTTTAGAACCAGTAAGTGGGCGGCCTGTACGATTCGGTTATGTAGGTTCAATAAATTCACCTAAGGGGTTTGACGTTCTGATCAGTGCATTCAAACAAATTGCGTCAAAACAAGGTTGTGAACTGCATGTTTTTGGTGAACCCCAATACGCTTGGGAAAAAAGTTTCTTAGATCAGGTCTTAACTCGCTATTCGGATTCTTCAGGAATTTTTATTCATGGCCGCATTGATCTTGAAGATCGTTACAAAACTTATGGGAATATAGATGTTGTCGTAGTCCCTTCCACCTGTATGGAGGCGTTTGGGCTCGTAACAGTTGAAGCCTTTTCTGCCGGGAGACCAGTTATCGTCGCTAACTCAGGTGCGTTGCCAGAATTGGTGAGAAACGGGGTGGATGGTTTCATTGTTGAAAGAAATAATAGCAAGTTTCTTGCAGAGGCAATGCGAAAATTCATAGAGAACCCCGATCTTGTTGCAGAGATGTCCCGACAAATCCGACCAGTAAAAACAATTCAAGAGTACGTGGATGAAGTTGAAAAGATATATGATCAATTGATTTTCTCCAAGAATTAGGTTAGCCCCCGGAGAAAACAAATACCGAAAAGATGAACGTAACAAAAAGGAGAAATGTTTACTCAGTTCGGACCCTTGACGAAATCAAGGAGGTTATCCGCCAAAACGAGGAGTTCGATATCAAAAACCTCTTTAAGCGAGGATTTATTACTGTATGGGTATTTGTAGCTAATTGTTCGTTGGGAATTTTAAGATTTCTTCTGTTTAGAAAGCGAAGATACACCAAAAAAGAATTTCAAAACATCGTTGTCTATACTGTAGGAATTGTGGGAGATAACGTGGTGTTGATTCCTGCTCTCACGGGTTTAAGGGGTAGGTACAAGCAAGCTAAGATCACTGTGATCACCAATTGTCAGATATGGGATCAGGAGGGCGTAATAGGAATTCTTGAGCCTTTGCCATTTAAGGACCGCCTAATTATACTCGACGATCATCCGGTGCAACGCAAAGGGTTTCGCTTCGAGATGGATCCCAAGAAATTTGAAGAGGTTAAGTGTGACCTATTCGTAAATCTTTCTCCCTTTGGGAATAGAGGATGGATAGGGGCTGTAGTTCGGGAAATGATTTTCGCTAAAAAGCTGGGAGCAAGGTATGCCATTGGATTTAGGATGTCAACCTACACTCGCAAGGGAATATTCAATAAGATTCAACATAAATTTATGAAGAATGAACCTCGCCGTTCTCGTGAAGTATTGAAGGGATTGGGATTAAGTCCTATAGAAAACCAGGATCTTCTGCCCCACGATGAGGCGGAAAAAGAGTCAATCTTGAAGAAGATAGGTGAAAATGGAAGAGATAATCGACGGATATTTGTGATAAATCCTGGTGCGAAATTTGAATCCAAATGTTGGCCTCCAGAATGGTTTTCGGAGATTGCAAAGTGGATCAACAGAGAGCATCGCTCATCCGTCGTCATAACCGGGGTAGCCTCAGAACGAGAGATCGCTGAAGAAGTTGTTAGCGCTTCGGGTGGATTTGCGATTAATCTTGCGGGGGAGACAACAATACAAGAACTCATAGAGCTACTGAGAGTGTCAAAGGGATGTATCAGCAATGATACAGGCACGATGCATCTCGCGGCCATGATAGGGATTCCAACGGTTGCGATCTTCTCGACGAGATTAAGTCCGACTCATTGGCTTCCGGTAGGAGACAATATTGTTTCGATCTTTTCCTTTGAAGATTGCAGTTTTTGCTACAAGGATGATTGTTCTGACACTAAATGCCTAAGGAACGTAGATAAGGACAGTGTCCTCCAGGCGCTAAGGAAACTCTTTTCTAAGAAATTGCCAGATGAGGATTTCGATAAAGAGAGATCATGCCCGAGCTCCCAAACAATACAAAGGTACTTATAGCTATTCCGGTTCTTCTTATTGGAGGAACCGAAATGCATACAGTCAGTCTTGTAAAGGCCTTGGCGTCAGGAGGCTATCATAATTCCATTTGTTGCTATTATGACTACGATAGTTCTATGGTGTCGAAGTTAGAAGAGCAAGGTAGCGAGGTTTTTCTCCTGGGGCTAAGGCCGTCCGACGGATTGTTCGTTCTCTTGGTTAAATTAATTGCGTTGTTTAAGAAGATAAAGCCCGATATTATCCATGTTCAATATATTGCCCCAGGACTTATCCCGATAATAGCAGCGAAGGTTGCGGGCATTAAAATGGTCTTTGCAACATTGCACCAGCCCGGACGGCCGTATGGATGGAAGCCTAAGATTCTGATTCGAATTGCTGCATACCTCTGCGATGCTTTTTTTTGCAATTCTAAGTCTGTAGAAAAGTCATGGTTTGAGGATTGTCAAGTCTTTGATCCTGAGAAAATGGATCCGATGAGAAAGCATTTTACTATCTACAACGGAGTAGATATTGGTAGTATTGAAAGAATTGTTAAGCAGACAGATAAAGAAAGTTTAAAAGAATCATTAAACATTGAGAGCAAGAGAGTTGTAGGAATTGTTGGGAGACTCAGGAAGGAAAAAGGACACCAAATCTTGTTGGAATCAATGAGAGTAGTCATCCAGGAACTGCCGGATACGGTTCTTATTGTTGTTGGAGACGGACCTGATCGTCCACATCTTGAAGAAATGGCAAGGAAATTGAGTATTGATGGGCTTGTGAAGTGGCTAGGGCAGAAAGACCCTGACGAAGTGTTAAGGCTTTACAGCATCATGGACGTGGTAGTTGTCCCTTCACTTTTTGAAGGTTTCGGGCTGACTGCTGCGGAGGCCATGGCTTCTGGGAAACCCGTGGTGGCTTCTGAGGTAGATGGTATCAGAGAAGTCATTGAGAAAGATGCAACAGGGTTTCTCGTTCCTCCTGGGAATATTCAGGCCCTTGGCAATGCGGTGAAGAAAATACTGTCAGATTGTAAAAGAAGGGAAGCTTTTGGAATTCGTGGAAAAGAAAGGGTATTGCGTAACTTTTCAATTCAACAATTTCGGACCCAAATCCTGTCTGCCTATCAACATTTTTCTCGCATTCAATAGAAGGTTTAAGAATTAATGGCAGAAACAAGAGCAAGGATATCAATAGTTATGCCTCTTTACAATAAAGAGGGAGAGGTAAGTCGTGCTATAAAATCTGTCCTGGCTCAGAACTTTTCTGACTTTGAGCTCTTAGTTATTAATGATGGTTCTACTGATAAAGGTCCGGAGGTAGTTCGTCAGATAGAGGATAAACGTGTTTCTATAATTGACCAGGACAATGGTGGAGTTTCCGCTGCGCGCAATCGCGGAATCGAAGAGGCTAAGTCTGATTTCATAACTTTTTTAGATGCCGATGACGAATGGAAGACTGATTTTCTTGAATCTGTTATCCGCATGAGGCGAAATTTTCCTGATTGCAAGGTTTTTGGCACAAATTACCTTTATCGAAATGTCGACGGTTTTCTAATGTCGACGATTCTTCGCGGGCTACCCAAGGCTCCTTGGGAAGGAGTACTTGAAGATTACTTCAAGGTGGCCTCACATTCTGATCCTCCAATTTCGTCCTCAGCGGTGGCCGTAGTAAAAGAAGCCCTCGCTTCAATCGGCGGATTTCCAGTGGGCGTAACAACGGGGGAGGATCTGCTAACCTGGGCGAGACTTGCCTCAAGATACAAAATTGCTTATTCAACCCAACCCGCTGCCATTTTTCACTTGAGAGAATCATTGCGGGGTCGTCCTACGCGAATACCTGATCCGATCGACACTGTTGGGCAGGAGCTTAAAAAAATACTCAAAGAGGAAAAACATGAAAATGTATATGGATTGAAGGAGTTTATTGCCCATTGGCACCAAATGCGAGCTTCAGTGTTTTTGAGGTTAGGGAAACGTAAAGAGGCAATTTACGAAGTTAAAGAAATAGCAAGATACTCAAAAAAGAACTTTAAATTATATCTATTTTTTGTAATCGCGCTCCTCCCCCAAAAAATATGGAATTGGGGCCTAAGAAATACAAATTATTTGGAATACTATAGTCGTAGAAGAACCATTCCGAAGAATATTATTAGTGTTTCAAGATGATAATAATTAATTTCAAGCCAATAAAAGTTAGAAGGATAGATGTCCCTTTTATTGCATGGATAGTCATTGGATCTACTTTCATTGCCGCCGTTATTCAATTTCCAATTTTAGGGCGGAATATCTCTGGATGGGCATGGGTTCTTCCTTTAATTATTTCTATATTTATCATCGTTAAAAAACCGTCGCGTATCACTTTTCCTATCCTTGCATGGAGTCCATGGATTTGTATAATAGTGTTTTATTTCGTTGCCCCAGGTTTTTCTTATCTACAAAGAAGTGTAATGTTGGTATCTCCTATTATAGTCGGAATGGCTGTATCGGCAGGTGGAATTAGGGAACCTCAATTAAGAGACTTTTTGACGCTCACAAAACTTTTGTTATTTTCACTTTTCCTGACAGTTATAATAAAGACAGGATTTATGTTTACGGGTATTCTTCCACGAAGCAGTGGGTTATCAGCTCAGAGTATGACTGCGGCGCTTCTCTGCTCCATTTTTGCCGTTGAATATTCAATGAATAGAAAGAAGAGTCTGTTGCATTGGATAATAGGGGCTGCAATACCATTCATCGCACTAACGAGAATGGCTATTACAGCTGCAGGCATAACAATACCATTCACTTTTGGCTCATTAAAAATAAAGAAAAGACTAATATTCTTAACGATAATCGCTGCGCTAGGTCTTATCCTTTTCCATACTGAACGTTTACAGAAAAAAATGTTTTATTCAGGTGCAGGAACGCTTCAAGATGTTCGACTCTCAAATCCGGATTTTTTCACAACTGGACGGTCACGCTTGTGGGATCTGATGATAGAGGAAATTAAGGTAAAACCTGTCTGGGGTCACGGCGCCAATGCGTCAGAAGACTTCGTATTGTCTGTAACCTGGGGTACACTAACTCATCCCCATAACGATTGGTTGCGGCTTTTATATGATTACGGGTTCATCGGGACATCTGTATTCGCATTTTGTTTAGTAGCACAGGTGATCCATTTATTGAAGAGGGCTAAGAAAACCTTTGGCGTATCCAGAATTTTGCTCTATGCTGGGGCATCGTCCTTCTTACCCTTTGTCCTCCTAATGTTTACAGACAACATAATTTTATATGCTGCTTTTTTTGGTAATCTTCAATTTACTGTAATTGGGTTAGTATACGCTGCTGAAAACACACAACAAATTGACGCGTGGAACTATTTTAGAATGGTATCACGAGTTGGGAACGAGAATATAACAGCTGTTGCAGATATCAACTATACGAAGGATGGGATTCGTAAGAAAGTCAATTAGCGATTATTCGTTTTCTATCCTGTGAAAGGAAGGATTGTAGTAGTTGATAAAGCTGATTAGGCTCTTAACGACAAGATATTACTTAAAAGGGTTTTATAGAATCCTCTGGGCAGCGAGGATATTTCTTAAAACAAGAGATGACGTTTATTCAATTTATGGCACAGTTAAGATGAAACTAGATCACAACCATTACTATCAATGGATGATGGCATCTACAAACTACTACGGCTTTGGAATCAAGAAAGTGTTAATTGATGTTTTAAATTATGGGGATGTGTTTGTTGATGTAGGTGCAAATATCGGCTATTTAAGTCTGATTGGAAGTTCTATTGTAGGCGATGACGGACTGGTTATTGCATTCGAACCCGACCCGAGAGCTATAAAATCATTTACTGATAACATTACCTTAAGTAAAGTAAAGAATACAATTTTGTTTGAAGATGTATGTTCTAATAAGGAAGGGAAGATAAGCTTTAAACTCGCTTCCCATCTTGGATGGAGCACTGCAGTTGAAAAAACTCCATCATTAGATATTTTAAGTCAGATAGAAGTTAACCGTTGTACATTAGATAACGTATTCGATAGAGATATATTCAAGGAAAAAACAATTAGATTGATAAAGATCGATACAGAGGGCTACGAACCCTACATACTTGAAGGAGCAAAGGCGATTATAGGGAGAAATGAAACAGCATTCATTATTGAGGTTAATCATGAAAGTTTAACTAACAATAATCAGTCTATAAAAGATATATTGAGATTGTTTATGGGTAAGAATTATTTTATTTACTGGATCGTTGAGAAAAGAGGCTTCATTAACTCGCTAGGGAAAGTCAAACTCGAAAGGATTATTGACCATAAGAACTATTATGGGAGAAATGGGGATATCTTTATTGTGCCTGCACGTCGCATATACCAAGATCCTAATTCAGCACAGTGCCTGGATACTTCGAGGAATCACTAAAAGACACTGCTTCAAATAATCTTCCTCAAAATATATGTTTGGCCTACATTGATTGTGATTTGTATAGCAGTGCTCGATCGGTTTTTGAGGTTTTAGGACTAAGACTCAAACATGGGGTGATTATTGCATTTGACGATTATTACTGCTGGTTTCCAACCCAAGTTTTGGGTGAACGCAAAACATGCGCAGAATACTTTAGAAATAATGAAAATGTGGTATTGTTACCATTTATAAAATATGGTTGGGGAAGCATGTCATTCGTTGTGAAGGACAAGAAGCTAAATGGTGTGATCGAAACATTTTATTAACGTTCATAGTAACGTTGCCTCCCCTTGTTGAATGGTAAAAACCTGAACAAAGTAATCTTTTTTACGTCCTCCCATAGGATTGGGCTAACTGGTCTCCTGACAGAGCAGGCGTGTATTCTAAATATGCGAGCAGGAGAGAATTTTCTGTTCGTATCGGGGGAACGAGAACAATTCCCAGGCCTTTTTAATAAACTTAGAGATAATAATGTAACCCACAGAAAGATAATCGGATTAGATGACCATAAAGATTTGTTTCGAATAATAAGGGATTTTAATAAAATCGTCGACCAATTCAAGCCAGTCATTGTTCATACTCAGACCAACTGGCAACTGGTAATTTCGGTAATTACAAGAGTTTTATATGGGAGAAAATATTCAATTTTGTATACTCTTCATGGATATCGCCACAATTACAGATGGCGTTCTTTAGCTGCAAGATATGTCATCGGACTAAGCTTATATCTGTTTGCCGATAAAATAATCATGTCAAGTTCTTTTTTGAAAAATAGATTTTCCTTTTTTAAAGGGAAAAGCGCGATCATATTCTTAGGCTTAGATGATGGCTTTCTTGGTGAATATGAACCACCGACATTCAATGGAATAAAACGGATGATTTTCCCGGGTGAATTTAGAAAAGGTAAGAATCAGGATGTATTAATCCGGGCGATGAAAAAATATATGGATCAAACAGGTGACAATAATGTTGAGCTTTACCTTCCAGGTGACGGGAAAAAGTTAGCAGAATACAAAAGATTGGCCGGCAAATTCGGTTTAGAGAGAAAGGTGTTTTTCCCAGGATTCCTAAATAGAGGCCAAATGATTGAACTTTACCGGAAATGTCAATTTGCGGTGGTACCCTCCAACGTCGAAACTTTTGGGCAGTGTATTACGGAGCCTTTTGTTCTTGGGCGTGTTGTCATTTCAAGGCATGTAGGCGTGGCAGACGACATAATAAGTCACGGGGAAAACGGGTTCCTTTACAATACGGAAGAGAACCTTGTTGAACTCCTCATTAAGGTTCTTCGGGATGAGGAAAGATGCGCTATGGTCGCCAGGAAGGCCTTCAATGGAAGGGATGTGTTTCGCTGGAGCAACCTAACTGAAAGGTATTTAGCCTTAGTTGATGGTTCATACGGAGGAAAAAGGGGACAAGCACCTTTTCAAGGTTCATATGAGAATAAAAGGCTCTTTAAAGAGACATAGAAAAATAATATTTAAATTGATTCCTACGTTGAGGATCCCGCCGGTTAGTAGGTTAAGTCTTAATATTGAATTAAGAAAATTGTTTAAGAGATTACAACCAGGAATTGTGCTGGATGTAGGCTCAGGTTATTCGAATGGTTACAAGTCCTTAATACCTCATACAAAATACATGACACTTGATATTAATGATAAATTTACTCCTGATATTTGTTGTGACTTGCACCAGATAAAATGGGAATCAAATTTTTTTGATACTGTAATAGCAATCGAAGTCTTGGAGCATCTTTATGAACCTCAGAAGGCCATAAACGAAATCTACAGAATTTTGAAAAAAGATGGAATATTTATTGCCTCTACAAGATTTATTTTTAGATATCATAAGGATCCAAAAGATTACTACAGGTTTACTTGGGACTCACTTAAGCATCTTTTTAGTTTTTTCAATGAAGTTGAAGTATTCCATCATGGGAACAAAATTCAAGTAATTTGGGAAATGGTAAATTATGATTATGGTGTGGCTCAAATCGTTTTGAATATTTTCAATCCGCTATTTGCAAGAATTAGAATAAAAAATACTTATTATCCTAATGGTTTTATTGTTTATGCCAAGAAATAGATTGAACTGAAAGACAGGCACCTTTTCTGATATGAAAATCCTTCTGGTTCATAATTTTTATGGGTCGGGGGCTCCCAGTGGAGAGAACACGGTTTATGCTGCGGAAAGGGAATTGCTAAGGCAGCATGGTCACACGGTAATTGAGTTTACCCGTCATAGCGACGAAATTATAAACCGAGGGATTTTCGGAACGGTTCAGGGGGCTTTTGCAACTCCGTGGAATCCATTTACCAAGCGAGCGCTCCAGTCTGTCTTAGAAAAAGAAAAACCGGATATGATGCATGTCCATAATACTTTCCCTCTCCTTTCTCCCTCTATTTTTCACGCGACAAAGGGACTTCACACAGCCACGGTTCTGACGCTCCATAATTACAGGACGTTTTGTGCTTCTGGCATTCCGATGCACGACGATGTTCCCTGTACGGAATGTTTGGACACACAAAGTGTATCTCCCGCACTTAAATATGGCTGTTACCGTAAGAATAGGCTCGCGACTCTTCCGCTGGCTACAATGATCGCGCTCCACAGAAGAGTCAAAACGTGGGAAAAACAAGTTGATTCCTTTATTGCTCTCTCAGATTTTCAAAAATACAAGATGGTGGAGGCAGGGTTACCGGCAGCAAATATACATATCAAACCTCCTTTCTATGGTAATCCACCAACCCCGTTGCCATGGGAAAAACGTGAATCGAAGGTGGTTTTCGTAGGAAGACTGGGGATGGAGAAAGGGCTAAATACCCCTATTGATGCGTGGAAACAATGGGGCAGAGAAGCGCCCCAACTTGAGATAATTGGAGATGGTCCGGAAAGAGTAAGGTTGCAAAAGTCTGTAAATGGAAATGGAATAGAGGATAAGATCTCTTTCTTAGGCCAGTTGCCATTCCTGGAAGTTCAGAGAAGGCTTGGCCTTGCTCGCCTCCTTGTTTTGCCTTCGGTGTGCTTTGAAGGGTTTCCAATGACTATCATCGAGGCCTTTTCACTTGGAGTACCTGTAGCAGCTTCGGATATTGGACCCCTTTCTAATATTGTCAAAAACGGGGAAACCGGCATTCTGTATCAACCAGGCAATGCACTAAGTCTTCATCACACAATTAAAGAAATTTGGGATGAGTCTGGTCGGTTGTGTTCGTTGGGGCAGGGCGCGCGCCAGGAGTTCGATAGGAAATATACTGCTGACACGAATTATGAAACCCTGATGAAGATCTATGACGCGGCAATTGAAAATAAGCAATCGAGACAGGGACCATTTTCTAGAAAAATAGTTGCAAGGGAAGAATACCAGCACAGTAGCGAAAGCATACTAGGATATCCTGTTTCGACTCTGTCTAGAAATGAATGCATCGCTACCATTACGGGCTGGATGGAGAATCGCGCGAAGAACAAGTATTTTGTCTGTACCAACCCCCATTCTATTGAAGTAGCAGAGACTGATTACCAGTTTGACCGTGCAATCAAGAATGCTGACCTCGTTGTTCCGGATGGGGTAGGGCTCGTTGTTGCTTCTAGGATCCTTGGGGGAGCTATACACGAAAGAGTAACGGGAAGTGATATTTTTGAGGGAGTCAACAGCGAACTGAATAAGAGGAAGGGACACTCCGCATTCTTTCTCGGTTCCACACAGGACAATCTGGAGAAGATGAGGCGCAGGGTGGAATCCGATTTTCCCAACGTACAGGTTGTTGGTACGTTTTCTCCCCCGTTTAAGGAAGATTTCAACCGTGAAGATAATCTTATGATGATTGAGGCAATCAAACATGCCAAACCGGATGTCCTCTGGATTGGGATGACCGCTCCGAAACAGGAAAAGTGGATATATGAGAATCGAGACAAATTGGATGTAAAGCTACTTGGGCCTGTTGGTGCGGTTTTCGATTTCTATACTGGAAATGCAAAACGATCTTCCCGCTTTTTTCAAAAAATAGGGTTTGAATGGTTACCCCGATTCATTCGAGAGCCACGGCGTTTGTGGAGAAGAAATTTAGTTTCTAATCCAAGGTTTCTCCTGAGAGTTATTGCTCAAAGATTCAACAATAGATAGAAAAAAAACAAAAGACCCTCCCATGCAAGTAAGCCGCATCGAAAATGAACTGCTTTTGTGCTGTGGTACTACCTTGAATAGCCCGGGAAAGCTTTCTCGCATTAGAAGGCTAACTCAAGGGGGTATTGACTGGCCGTATCTCATACGGCCGGCACGTCGTCATGGAGTGATGCCGCTTCTCTATTGGAATCTTAAGGAGATCCATTTTGAGACGGTGCCAGAAGGTGTTCTGAAGGAGCTTTGCGATGAGTATCGTATTAACCTGATTCGGAATCTTTTCCTCACTGCTAAACTCTTCAACCTCCTCGATCTTTTCCAAAGCAATGGTCTTTCTGCCATTCCCTACAAAGGCCCCACACTTAGCGTTCTTGCCTATGGGGATATCTGTCTAAGACATTTCAATGATCTTGATTTCATCATTCATAGAGATGATGTCTTGAGGGCGAAAGAACTTCTTTTGTCAGAGGGTTACAGATCGGAATATGTCCTGCCGGCGGATCAGGAAGCAGCGTACCTCCAACATGAATGTGAGTATAATTTTTTCGATGATCATAGAAAAATTCTTATAGAGCTGCACTGGGATATTGTCCAGAAGTATTTCTCGTGTCATTTCGACGTCAACAAACTATGGGATGACATTAAGCCTGTATCTCTTCTCGGTAGGCAGGTGATGACGGTGTCGCCAGAGCAACTCCTTTTGATTCTCTGTCTCCATCATGGCGGAAAGCATCAGTGGGAGACGTTGGGATGGATTTGCGATATTGCACAATTGATAGGAGTCCGCAAGGACCTGGATTGGGGAAGGATACTGGATAATGCTTTCCGTTCTGGTGTCGAGCGCATACTTTTTCTTGGTCTTTACCTTGCAAAGGATATGCTGGGAGCAGACATTCCGAAGGAGATTAATAAAAGATTACTGAATGACAAGGCGATTCCATCTCTTGCCAAGGAAGTTTGCAAATGGATCTTCACTGAGACCGAAAGCCTCCCAGGAGAGGCTGAGCGGTTTGTTTTCTATCTCAGGATGAGAGAAAATGTTAAGGATAAAATGCGATATTGTTTTCGCCGTCTATTTACCTCGACCGAAACAGACTGGTCGCTTCTTAGGCTTCCTGCTTCTCTTTTCCCCTTCTATCGTTTCCTCCGTCCTTTTAGACTTGTTAAGAAATTTGGAGTGAAAGCTCTCCGTGCCGGGTAAATGGAATTGTAAGCCAATAAATAGAGGTTTAGGTTAATTTACTAAACCCAACGAACTCAATAAACCCAACAAACCCAACGACTAAATAGAGGCTAAGGCCAAGGTTAAGGTTGAGGCTGAGGTTTAGGTTTAGGGTAAACCCAACAACTCAATAACCTAATAAACCCAATAAACTCAATGAACTCAATAACCCATTAGAGGCTGAAGATGGAAAAGGCTTTAATAACTGGAATTACAGGACAAGATGGATCCTATCTGGCTGAATTGTTGTTATCGAAAGGCTACGAGGTCCATGGACTGATCCGTAGATCGAGCACCTTTAACACGGAAAGGATAGACCACATCTATGTCGATCCACATGAGACTAATGTAAAACTTTTTCTCCACTATGGGGATATAACAGATTCCGGACAATTAACGAACCTCATTTATAACATCCAACCTGACGAGATCTATCATCTGGCCGCCCAGAGTCATGTCCGGGTAAGCTTTGACATGCCAGAGTTCACTGGAGATGTAACTGGTATCGGAACAACCCGATTATTAGAAAGCATCAGGAGGAGCGGGATTAAGACCCGGTACTATCAAGCATCCAGCAGCGAGATGTTCGGAGATGCCCCACCGCCTCAGAACGAGGAGACACCTTTCAGACCGAGAAGCCCTTATGGAGTCGCTAAGGTATATGCATATTGGATGGCCAGGAATTATAGGGAAGGCTATGGGATGTTCGCTGTCAACGGAATTTTGTTTAACCATGAATCTCCGAGAAGAGGAGAAACCTTTGTTTCGCGAAAAATTACCCGGGCCTTGGCGAGGATAAAATTTGGGCTGCAGGATAAGCTTTATTTGGGGAATCTGGAGGCCAGAAGAGATTGGGGTTATGCCCGAGATTATGTCGAGGCCATGTGGCTCATGCTTCAGCACAACAAGCCGGATGATTATGTCATTGCCACAGGTGAAACTCATTCGGTCAGGGAATTTGCCTATCTCGCATTCAAGTATGCCGGGATCGAAATAGAATGGAAAGGTCAAGGCAAGACGGAGAAAGGTGTTATTTGTTCCCTAGCTCCAAACCTCCAGCCTCACTCCTCCAACCTTAAAGTAGGAAATATCCTCATCGAGAAAGATCCACGTTACTTAAGACCTCTGGAGGTGGAATTCTTGCAGGGGGATGCCTCGAAGGCAAAGGAAAAATTGAATTGGGAGCCTAAAATCAGGTTTAAGGAATTGGTGAGGATGATGGTGGATGCCGATCTAAGAAATCTCGAAGAAATGAAGCAATGCCAGGACGTGATTAGGAAGTTGGCAAATAATAAACAGTAAGGTTGAGGTTGAGGTTAAGGTTGAGAAAAATAGAAACAGCTTTAGGTTAAGGTCAAGGTCGGACAACGGAAAACAAGAAAAGGTTTGAGATAAAAATGGAATACAATTCATTTGAAGATATGCCTGTTTGGCAGAAGGCCATGGATCTGGCGGTTAGAATTTTTTATTTAGCAGAGCATCTTCCGAGGAAAGAAGATTATGGACTGACGTTGCAAATCAGAGACCCGTCATTATCTGTTCCGGGTAATATCGCTGAGGGGTTTGGGAGAAGGCATACGAAGGACAAGTTGAGATTTTATTATGATTCCAGGGGGTCTTTGGCCGAAACTAAAAGCCATCTGATTTATGGGAAAAGAGTAGGATATTTTGAAAAGAAAGCATATGAGAATTGTTTGGAACTCATCGAAGAAATATGGAAAGAATTGAATTCTCTAATCAGTTCCTTATCAAAGAAAGTTTGACTATGTTTTGATTTGCCTCAGCCTTAACCTTAACCTTGGGTTAGACAATGGACTTTTGGCATAACAAGCGTATTTTAGTTACTGGCGGTGCAGGGTTCCTTGGGTCTTTTGTTGTGGAGAAACTTGAGGCACGAGGATGTAAAAATATTTTTGTTCCAAGAAGCAAGGACTATGACCTGGTAGAGATGAATGCAGTCAAGAAACTCTATAGAGATGCAAAGCCCGATATCGTTATTCATCTTGCCGCTAGAGTAGGAGGGATTGGCGCCAATCGTGCCAATCCAGGTAGATTTTTTTACGACAATCTTATGATGGGCGTTCAAATGATGGAAGTGGGGCGGCAGACAGGCATAGAGAAATTTGTGGCCATTGGCACAGTCTGCGCCTACCCAAAATTTGCGTTCGTACCTTTTCACGAGGAGGATCTCTGGAACGGCTATCCAGAAGAAACAAACGCTCCTTATGGGTTAGCTAAGAAAATGCTTTTAGTTCAGGGCCAGGCCTACAGACAACAATATGGGTTTAACGCTATCCATCTTTTGCCGGTAAATCTTTATGGTCCAAGAGATAACTTTGACCTCGAATCCTCTCATGTAATCCCAGCACTGATCAAGAAGTGCGTAGAAGCAAAAGATAAGGTTAAGGCTGAGGTTAAGGTTAAGGAGAATTACGAAAGCAAGGGTTCGGGAAGGGCTAAACCTCAACCTGAACCTGAGTCTTCAATAACTGTTTGGGGCACTGGTAAACCGACCCGGGAATTTCTCTATGTGGAAGATGCCGCTGAGGGAATTTTACTTGCCGCCGAAAAATATAATAAACCCGATCCAGTTAATCTTGGAGCAGGATTCGAAATCTCTATCAAGGATCTTGCCGATCTAATCGCTAAATTAACAGGCTTTGGAGGGAAGATAATATGGGATTCCGCTAAACCCGATGGTCAACCACGACGAATGTTGGATGTGACAAAAGCTGAAAAAGAATTTGGTTTTAAAGCCAAAACGGGATTTGAAGAAGGCCTAAAAAAAACCATTGAATGGTATATTTCAAACCGGGATAAAGGCTAAGGTTGAGGTTAAGGTTTAGGTTAGCCCAACAATCCAACAAACTCAACAAACTCAACAAACCCAAAATATGCTTAAATATCCAATCCTTTTTCTATTGGCTTTTGCTTGCTCACTTTTATTTACGCCGGTGGTGAGAGCTGTTGCTAGAAAACTTGGCGCGCTTGATCTTCCGGGTGGAAGAAAGGTTCATGATAGGCCGATTCCCAGACTTGGAGGGTTTTCCACCTTCGTTACTTTCAATTTGATTCTCGTCATTGCATCTCAGATCGATTTTTTCTTTTTTCCTTCGGATTTTCTGAGGGAAATCAATTTTCTGTGGTTAATTGCAGCTTGTCTTATGATGCTTGGAATAGGGGCTATTGACGATTTTCGTCGGATTCCTCCCAGCATCAAATGTTTCTTCCAGATTGTTGCTGGACTCATCGTCGCCCTTGCCTGCGCAAAGATTCAGGTCATTACGTTACCTTTTGGAGCGATTGATCTCGGA
>Ga0299915_10000989_pt1 | contig 20787 bp, 23 predicted proteins | sample RVTome_13_FD_200263 | JGI IMG/M metagenome (GOLD analysis project Ga0299915, IMG submission 200263) | Soil microbial communities from uranium-contaminated site in the Upper Colorado River Basin, Wyoming, United States - RVT92D227 (version 2) ... | reverse complement strand
GTGGCGTCCACCGCCGACACCTCGTCGCCCCACGACACCGACTCGGGCGCTGGCATGCTCACCTTCGGCGGCGCCGGAGGAGGCCGCTTCTTCGCGGGCGCGGTGGTCGCCCGGCCGCCACCGCCGGCGGGTTTGGCGTCGGGTCGCCTCGTTTCCTCGTCCTTGTCGGCCGAGGCCGTGGCGGCCGGCTCGGGTTGCGCATATCCGGCTTCGCCGACGGATGCCTGCGCGCGGCGCGTGCTGCCGACCGCGGAGAGATCGGTGCGCACGACGTCGCGCGGCGTGTGGAGATCGTAGCGGAACGCGATCGGCGCGCCCGAGGTGAGCGCGAGCTTGACGTTTCGCCAGTCCTCACCCGTCGTGTTGTCGACGACGGCCCAGCCCTGGAGCAGCGCCAGTCCCTTGCCGTGCTCGGGAAGCACGACGCGATACGTCGGCTTCCACATCGGAGCGCCGACGACGTAGCTGACGACGAGGTCGTGCGAGCTCTTACCGGCGAGCCGGATCGTGACATCGATCTGCTGGAACATGCCCTCGCCCGCCGTCGCATCGAGGCTGCGCTGGAACTGCAGCGAGATGTCGTCGTTGTGGAGCGTGATGCCGGTGACCTTCGAGAGCCTGACGACGCTGAGCTGGTCGTCGCGGATCAGCGTGACCTTGAAGTCCTGCTCGCCCGCGTGGCTGTTCGGTTGGGGTGGCGCGCGATCAGGCTGGATCGCCTCGACGATCAGCACGCGACCGTTGATCGAGCCACCGCCGGTACGCAGCGTGACCTGGGTGCCGCGGAGCTTGTCGAGGACCTCTGCGAGGCTGCCGCTGCCCGGTCCGAGCGTCGCGATCGCGGCGTTCGCCCAGGCGCGTGGATCGAGCGGCATCGAGATCGAGACGGCCCGTCCGCCCTTGCGCTCGACGACGGTGAGGCTCTTGAGCAGATCGTTGACCTGATCCTTGCGCACGCGGATCGTGAAGGTGTCGCCCGCGACCGTGCCGCCGCGCTCGAAGTAGCCGACGCCATTGCGGTACAGGACGACCTTCGAGAGCTGGAGCGCGCCCCCGGTCGTGGCGAACGGTTTTCGCGGCGCCCCACACGACGTGAGGACGACCGCGATCGTCAGGATGGCCAGGCGAGCGTAGATCATCGCGCCATCGTACTCGCGGCGTGGCGAAACACGGATCCGACGGCACGGAATCGCGTCGTGGAGATCAGGTCTCGATCCGGACCGGCTTGCCCGCGATCGATGCCCCCTGCTCGAGCGACAGGGTCCGCACTCGTCCCGACGCTGCGAGCTTGCCGGCCTCATCGCGCACGTCGACCTCCCAGACCTGAGATCGGCTGCCGCGATGCACCGGCACCGCGGTCGCCACGAGCTTGCCGCTTCGGACGGCCCGCACGAATGACGTCGTGTTCTCGAGCCCGACGCTCGTCTTGCCTTGCGGCATCGCGAACAGCGCCGCGCCCGCGCTCGCCAGCGTCTCGACGATCGACGCATAGACGCCGCCGTGGACCAGCCCGTACGGCTGCGTGAGGTGCGCACCGACCGGAAGCTCGGCGACGAGCTCGTCGGCGGTGATCTTCGTGAACACCAGCCCGAGCGCGAGCTCGAAGCCACCGCGATGCTGGTTGAACAGCGTCACGAGGTCGGCGTCCGGTGGAAACGGCGGGTTCGGGTCGGCCATTGGGCGACGGTACGTCAGACCGCGTTCGATCTGCGGCGCTCCGGGTAGTGCTACGTTCGCCCGCCGATGGAGCCTCCCGCCCGCTCGCCCAAGGCCACCTACGATCTGGTCCTGCTACCCGGCGACGGCATCGGAGCCGAGGTGATGGCCGAGGCGCGCACGCTGGTCGAGGTGGTGAGCAGCGCGACCGGCGTGGGCTTCGCGCTCGACGAGATCGCGTGTGGCGGGAAGTTCTATGTCGAGCACGGCACCCGTGACTGGCCCGAAGGTGCCGAGGAGCGCTGCCGGGCGGCGGATGCGATCTTGCTCGGTGCCGTCGGCTGGAACGGACCGGATGGTGCGCCCGTCACGATGCCCGACGGCAAGATGGCGGGCTGGTCGCCGGTGATCGGCAACCGGATCAAGCTCGACCTGTACGCGAATATCCGCCCGGTGCGCTGCCTGGCCGGAACCAAGCACGGGATCTCGGGACGGTTTCGCGAGGTGTGGAGCCCGGAGACCGTCGACATGGTGATCATCCGCGAGAACACCGAGGGCCTCTACTCGGGCATCGGCGAGCGAACCGCGGAGCGCGCCACCGACCTCCGCGTGATCACGAAACGAGCCTCGGAGCAGGTGATCCGGACCGCGTTCGAGCTGTCGCGACAGCGTGGCAAGGGTGCACCGTGCGACGGCAAGCAACGCGTCACCTGCATCGTCAAGCACAACGTGCTCAGCGGATGCCGGTTGTTCCTCGACGTGTTCCGTGAGGTGGCGAAGGCCTATCCCGATGTCGAGCCGGACGTCGCGATCGTCGATTCGTTCGCGATGTTCGTGTTGACGCAGCCCGAGCGTTACGACGTCTGTGTCACGACGAACATGTTCGGCGACATCCTGACCGACCTCGCCTCGGTGCTGCAGGGAGGGATGGGAATGGCCGTCGGCTGCAACGTCGGCGACGACCACGCGATGTTCGAGCCGATCCACGGCTCGGCGCCGCCGCTCGCGGGCAAGGACCGCGCGAACCCGATGGCGATGTTGCTCGCGACCGGCGAGGCGATGGCGTGGCTTGGCAGGCGCTACTCCGACGACCGCTTGCTCCGGGCGCACGCGGCGATCGACGCGGCCGTCGCGACGATCGTCGAACGTGGCGAGCCCCTCACCTCGGACATGGGTGGCACCGCCGGCAGTCGTGCGGTGGCACAGGCGGTGCGCGACGAAGCTCGCCGCCGGCTCACCTGCTAGTCGCTAGAGCGCCGCGGCGATCATCCGCCGATCCTCGACGAGGACCGGCGCACCCACGCGCCCACGCATCACCGGGATCTGACCGCCATCACGATGGAACGCGAGCTCGGCGACGGCTTCGTCCTCGAGGACGCCCGTCACGGCGAGCCCCGGCCCATCGGGAGCGACCGACGCGATCTCGAGCTCACCGGTGACCGCGAGGTCGCTCGGCACCCCCATCTTCTCGAGGCGCGGATCCCCGCGACGCACGCGCATCCGGCGTGCGAGCACGTTCGTCACCACCACGCGGGTGATGCCGGTGACGAGGACCGGGCCACGATCGAAGGTGTCGAGCAGGAACGGCGCACTCTCGGTCCGCCGCAACAGCACGGCGCCACGTCGATCCTTGATGACCGCGTGCTCGAGCAACACCGGCGAGGCGTCGATCAGCGACGACACGGTCGTGCGAAACCGGCGGGCCACCCCGTGGAGCGTGGTCGCGTCCGGCGCTCGGATCGGAGGTGGGATCGTGATGCCGGCGATCGCCTGCCGGCGGCGGGCATGGCGCAGCTTGTGGATCGCGAGCGCGATCATGCTGCCGACGGCGAGCGGCGCGAGGATCGGTAGCGCGAGCGAGCTGCCGGCGAGGAACGCCGTGATGAGCCCCCAGTCGCGCTGATCGAGGAGGCGCATGTCGCGGTAGTAGAGCAGCTCGCGAACCAGCTCGACCGGTGCGGCCGGCGCGCCACACTCGGCGCAGGACGTGGTCGGCGGCTGGAGCAGCCGGCACTGGACACAACAGAACGTGGCGATCGACGAGCCCAGAAGATCAGTGTGCCATGGAGAGACCGTGTGTCTCGTCGGTGCTACTACTCGGTGGTCCAGAGCCGGGATGGAGAAATGGTAGACTCGGGGGTCTCAAAAGCCCCTTCCTTAACTGGAATGTCGGTTCGAGTCCGACTCCCGGCACCGACGAAGATCTCGAGCGTGGCACGCTGACCTCGTAGCGGCGCACCACTGCTCCCTCTACAAACGAAAACGCGCGCTGGCAGCAACCAGCGCGCGCTTCGCAGTCTATCGGTCGGCTGATTACATCGCCGAGCCGCCGCCCTCAGGGGCAGCAGCGGATCCCGTGTCCGAGCCCGAGCCAGCCGGCTCGACCGCGGCGGAGCCCGGACCTGGATCCGGGGTAACTGCCGGCTTCTTCTTGCCGCCACACGCGACAAGGGCCGCCGAAATGATGAGTGCAACGATGAACATCTTCTTCATTGATCTAGTCCTCTCTCTTTGCTTTTGCTTTTGGTCTGATTGTCGAAACGTAGAGCGTCGAAACGTAGAATCACAAAACCGAAATCGTTAGTGAGGAGCCGCGCACGGATCGGGCGTCTCGGTGGCGCCGCCGGCCTCGGGCTTGACGGGCTTTGGCTCGTCGGCCGAGCCAGCGCCTTCCATCTTGGCGGTCGGCGGTGGCGTGGTGGGCGTCTTGGTGTTCTTGCCGCAGGCAGCGAACATCGAGAGCGCGAAGGCAAGCAGCAGAAGCTTCTTCATCGGAACCTCTCTTCTGGTCTGGGCGATGCCGAAGCACCGTGACCGGTGATCGATGAGATCTCCGCAAGCGCGGACTCGAGCTCACCACGTGCGTGCGAATCGTTGGCCTTGGCGGCCACGTCCACCCCGCGCCGATAGACATCGGCGGCCTCGCTGTGACGGTTGAGGGCGGCCAGCGTGTTGCCGGCCATCAGGTAGGTGGCGACGTAGCCGGAAAACTGCTCGAGCAGCTCCGAGAACACGGTCCAGGCCTGGGCGAGCTCGCCGCGACCTTTGTACTCCATCGCCAGGCCATATCGGGGAAACGGATCCCCCGGGGTCCGGGCAATGAACGTCTTGAAGGTTGTGATCCGGTCCATGTTACAGCGGGCAGAGTTAGGCCAATGACCCGTGACTCAACGCGGCAGGTTGCCGCTCCTTACAGGGGCCGCACCATAGGCAGGGTTTTTGTATAAAGGCCAGTCCGGTCAGACGATTTTCGCTCCAGGGGATCGTGGTACAAGTGGAAGAAGTTCAGGGTGAAGCGCTCATTTCAGAGGTTCATCGGAGTCGATCTCGGTGGGGCCCGGGGCAAGACCACAGCACTCGCCGAGCTCCGGAGTGGTCCAAGTGGGGCCGAGGTGGTGGAGGTCGCGACCCGCTCGGCGAAGCAGCCATGGACCGACGAGACGCTCGTTCAGCGGCTCGGGATCCCGGCCCCGGACACGGTCATCGCGATCGATGCACCGCTCACCCAATCTGCCTGTAACCGATGCGAGCTGCCGGTCTGCCCCGGGATGGAGGCGTGTGCCGATCCCGCCGTGGTCTGGCTGCGCACGGAGGGTCGAGCGCTGGTCCGCAACGTCGCGGCCGAGACCGCGAATGGAAGTGGCTCTCGCCCCACGCACACGATCGGTGGGTTCACGGCCCAGGCGCGGCTCGCGCCGTACGCCCATCGCGCGACCGATGTCGTGACGACGTACGGCCGCGGGCTCCTGCCGCTGTCGGCACTCGGTACCGCGAACGGTGGGATCGCGGCGCGCGCCGGACAGCTCCGGCGTCGACTGCGTGGCGCGGGCTACGAGCTCCACAAGAACCTGCTCGAGGTCTCGCCCGCCGCGACGATCGCGGCGCTGTGCGACGTGCGCGCGTCTCGCGGCTACAAGCGCGACGCCGATCCGTGGCGCACGCGCGCGGTGATCCTCGAGCGACTCGGTGATCTCGCGTTCGCCGCGCAGAGCCGGATGGCGCGCGAGGACGTGTTGCAGAACGATCACTGCTTCGATGCGGTGATCGCCGGATACACGGCGTACCTGTGGGCTCGCGACGGTTGGCCGACACCCGAGGGCTGCTTCGACGAAGACGGCTGGATCGTCACGCCTCCTTAGAGGTGGACGTGCCTCGATCGTCCGATGGAGCTTCCCCGTCCGCCGTCGGGTGAGCTACCGTGCGAGCTCTTGCCCCGGGATTCGTGCCGCCATGAACCGACTCGTCCTGCTCCTCTGCCTCGCGGCATGCGGCGACAACCTTGGTGCCACGCCCGATGCGACCGCGACCGACGCGCCGAACATCGACGCGTTGCCGCCGCCGCGCGAGGTCCACATGTCGACGCAGTCGCTGCAAGCGGGCGAGCTCGTCGAGGCGCTGATGGTCGGAGGTGCCGGCGATCGCGCGATCGTTCACCTGACGGCACCCACGGCGACGCTCGACTGGAACATCCACGCCCACCCCAACGGCTCGGTCATCACGGTGCACGAGGAGGCCGATCAGATGACGGTCGTCTTCGACTTCATCCCGACCGAGCAGGCCGATTGGTTCCTGCTGCTGCGCAACGGCGGCGGCGTGACCATGGACGTGCAGGTCAAGATCGAGCTCCACGGCGCGATGACGTTCGGCTTCATCTGAGCGCGGTCACGTCAGCGACTCGTACGCTGCGGTGACCTCGGCGAAGCGTCGCTCGAGCACCCTGCGGCGCACGAGATCCACATCCGGCTGCAGATCGGGATGCAGCGCGCGGGCGAGCCGGCGGTACGCACGCTTGACCGTGTCGGCATCGGCACCGTCGTCGACGCCGAGCAAGCGCATCGCGGCGAGGCGGTGCGGATCGACCGAACGATGCGGTGCGCTCTGTTCGGCGACGATGCCCTCGACCTCGAGCGCATCGACGGCACGCAGGAAGTGCACGAACGCGAGCAGGCGAAACCGCGGCGTGCGCGCGAGCGGCCAGATCTGATCGAGGCGACGCGGGTGCGCCATCGCGACGAGCATGCGGCGGTCGGCTTCGTCCTGCGGCTCGGGCGCGAGGTCGTGGCGGAGCGCGAGCCGGATCCCGGCGAGCTCGTGCACGATCGTCTCGGCGAGCGAGCCGTCGAGCTGCGCCTCGAGGTGCGTGCGGGCCCACGCGGTCAGCGCCACGCCATGGGTCGCGCCGATCGGCAGGATCCCGGAGACCCCGCCTTCGAACACCACGACCACGTCCTGGCCGACGAGCCGCGCGAGCCGCGCGACGAGCGTCTTCCTCGCGAGCTCGCCATCACCGACCATCGCGTGACCGCGCCGCAGCACGAACACTTCACTGCGCGCGAGCCGCGCGTTGATCGTCAGGACGCCGCTCGCGCTCTGTCGCCCGAGGCGATAGAGCAGCCGCACCAGCTCGCCGCGCGCCACCGCTCGGCGCAAGCTCTCGTTGTCCCCCACGCCGCCATCTTCGAGAGCGGCGTGCGCCCGGGCAATTTTTCAGCCCGAGTGAATCAACATCTATAAGCGAGTGCGTCGGACGAACGAATCACATGAAGCCGGCTTTGCGCCGCTCGACGATGAACTCGGTCACCGTGTTCTTGACGTCCTCGCGGAACGACACCAACCCCGCGGCGATCTCGCGCAGTGCAGTCACTGCTGGTTTGTTGTCGCAATCAACTCCTGGGGTCGCCCCGCGCGACAATTGTCGCGCGCGTTCGGCTGCGAGTACGACCAGCGCGAAGCGATTAGGGACTTTGTCGAGGCAATCTTCGACGGTAACGCGAGCCATGGACCGCGGAACTTACCGGGTTACTGGCGCCTGTCAAGTCCTCGCAAGGAGGACCCTCGAACCAAGGAGGTTTCGATCGTTTGGGCTTCGCCCATGCGGACCGAAACCGATCGGGCCGTCCTCGGGCCCGAGGCTTGCCAGAGCACGTGGGCTCCACTACGCTAGCCCTCGCGGTTCGGGTCCTACCGGCAAGTAGGCGGAACCGCTCTTAACTTATGACTGCACGTCCATTACCCGTTCCACGGGGTCCAGTCCGTATCGATCTCGATTGGGATGCTCTCGAGATCGCCGTCGAGCGCAACTCGCCCGACACGGACAGCTACCTCGATCTCACCACCGGCCGCATCCTCACGATCACCACCGGTGATCCGGAAGCCACCATCAACCGCCAGGCGGTCTCGGACAACATCCGAAATTTTCTGCGCATCGAGCCGGCGTCGTCGCGCGAGCAGTACCGATGGATGGAGAAGTTCGTCGGTTCTGTCGTCGATGAACCGCTGCGCGAGCGGCTGATCATCTCGATCGACGGCAAGGGCGCGTTCCGCCGGTTCAAGGACGTGCTGCTCGCGTATCCGGCCGAGCGCGAGCGCTGGTTCAGCTACCGCGCCGATCTCCTGCACTGGCACATTCACAACTGGCTCGAGCAGCACGAGATCGGAACCACCAACGAGTCTCCTTGGGGGGTCGTGGAGGCTCCGCAGGAGCTCCCCACCGTGGGCCGTCCTCTCGTGCACGGCACCGAGGCACCCGGCGAGGCGCTGCGGCGCCAGGCGCGCGATCTGATCGAGACCATCCCGGCGATCGAGCTGCCCACCGCGATCGCGTTCCTCGAGTTCCTCAGGCAGCGCAGCACCGAGCACTTCAAGCACGACGAGCTCGAGCACGATCCCACCGATCACGACGACGGTTCGTCGTGACCGATGATCCCGCGATCGAGCGAGCGATCACGCAGCTGGTGCAGGGCGCACCCGAGCTCGACCAGGCGGTGATCGCCGACCTGCTCGAACGGTTGCGCGACGTCCGATCCTCGTCGCTCTCGCCGCTGGCACTCTCGATCGCTCGCGTCGTCGAGCTCGTCGGGGAGGGGCTCGTCGATCCGGGGATCGCGCTACCGCCGCTCGCCATGGCGTGCGCGACGCTCGCCGCCGGCGCGCGTGGAGCACTCGCGGCCCGCGAGCTCGAGGCGGCGCGCTTCGAGATCGAGACCCTCCAGCCAGTCCCCGATCGTCCGCTGATCGAGAGCCGCGTCCCGGTCGACGTGCCGCTCGATGCGCTCCGCCGGCGCTCGCCGATCTCCTAGCCGCGGACGGCGACCGCGAACTTGAGGTAGTTCCCCTCGGGGAACCCCGGCACCGTCGGGAAGTCCGGCGGCAGCGAGCGCCGATCGATGATCTGCAAGCGCGTGCCCGCACCGAGCGCGCCATCGGCAAGCGCGAGCTCGAACTCCGACGCGCTCATCTTGTGGGTCGACGATGCCGCGACGAGCAGCCCGCCGGGTGCGAGCACCTCGAGGCTGGCGGCGATCAGATCTGCATAGTCGCGCACCGCACTCCATGGCTTGCCACCACGAGCCGCGGCGCTCGCGAACGCAGGTGGATCGAGGACGACCATGTCGAACGTGCGATTGCGCTCGACGAAGCGCGCGAGGACCTTGAACGTATCGCCGACGATGTGCTCGGCCTTCTCGGGATCGAAGCCCGACGCGGCAAAGTTGCGGCGTGCGCGCGCGTGCGCCTTCGCGGCGACATCCACCGCGCAGACCTCGGTGGCCTCGCCGGCATGCGCGTACACCGAGATCGCGCCGGTGTACGAGAACAGATTCAGCACGCGCCGGCCCTTGGCCCACTGCCGCACGGCCCGCCGGCCTTCCCGCAGATCCGCGAACAGGCCGGTCGAGAGCGGCGCGGTCACGTCGACGACGAACTTCAGGTCGTCCTCGGCAACCTCGAGGTCGACCGGCGCCGGTGTGCCCCGCACGAGCTCGGCCGCGGCCTGCCGTGGTGCCTCGCCGGCGAGTGACTTGTAGCGGCGCTGCTCGTAGATCGCGATCGGCTTCAGCTCGGCCTCGAGCGCGTCGTAGAGCGCGGTCCGCAGGCCGCCGACCGCCGCCGTGAACAGCTGGACCACGAGGTACTCGTTGTAGCGATCGACCGCGATCCCCGGGAGGCCGTCGGACTCGCCGTTGACGAGCCGGACCGCACCGAGCCTCGACTGATCCAGCAGCCTCTGGCGCAGGCCGATCGCGCCGCGAACCCGCGCGCTCACGAGCTCGGCGTCGATCGCGACGTCCGGACGCCGGACAAACACGCGAACCGCGAGCACGCTGTCGGCGTCGTAGAGCCCTCGCCCGACGAACTCGCCCTCGGGATCGATGAGGTCGATCGCGGTACCCGGCTCCGGCGTCATCGGCCGTGGGCCGAGCGCCTCGCGGTAGACCCAGGGGTGTCCGGCGCGGATGCGTTGCGCCACTTCCGCCGAGAGCCGCACCGTATTCTTGCGCACGATGGGCAAGCCACGGCGAGTGGGGCGACGCGTCATGGCCATGGGGGCGGTTTTATTGCGCACTTGAGCAGGATCTCCAAGCCGGTGGCTCCGCAAGTTTCGGTAGACATCACATCGGTCGATACGTAATGTCCGCCGCGACCACACTCCGATGACCCCCTCACCTCGTTCCTTCAACGTGAATGCCACCCTCGAGCCCGTGCGGTTCGGGGAGTTCCTGCGCGACCGCAACCTCATCAGCGACGAGCAATGGCTCGCTGCGCTGGCGGAGCACTGGAGCAGCGGCCGCCGCCGTTTGATCGGGGCCACGATCGTCGCCCGTGGCTACCTGCCAGTCGAGGTTGTCGAGGCCGAGGCGCGGGCCTTCCACGATGACCTCGACGTCGTCGAGGTGGTGCCGCGGTCCGAGAAGAACACGGTTCCGCTGCCTGTGACGTACTGATTCGATTTCGCGGGCGAACATCCCTAGATCGCTGCTATGGTCCTTTTCGCTCGGGGGTCCCATGACTCCGGGCACCTGCCGGAGACACATGATGGCTGTCGATTCGAAGCTCGGGGAAACGAAGCTCGGCATTGGTGCCAACGGCGCCAATGGCGCGAACGGTGCCGTCAATGGCGCGAGCACCGCGGTGCCACAGGTCGCCGAAGGCACGAAGCGGACGAAGCGGACGTCGTCGCTGATGCGATCGGCGTCATCGCTGCCGAAGGTCGAACACTCGCTCGACGAGTTCATCGCACGTGCGAACCAGACGCTGGTCGATGTCTCGAACTGGGGCACCACCGATCAGGTCGCGAAGGAAGAAGACGAGAAGCGCCGCGAGCAGGATGCGCTGCGCTGGAAGCAAGCCGAGACGCAGATGAAGGAGAGCGAGGCTCGCGAGAGCTCGCTGCGCGGCCAGCTCGACGGTCTGCAAGGCAAGCTCGCCGAGGCCGAGGCACGCGCGGCCGTCGCGATGTCCTCGTCCTCCAACTCGATGAAGGCCGTCGGCGCGCATGACTCCACGCTCGACAACCTCCGCAAGGAGATCGAGCTGGCGCAGCAGCGGATGCGCTCGTCCGAGCAGAAATCACAGGAGCTCGCGAAGGCGCTCGAGCTCGCGAAGACCGAGGTCGCAGCCCGGCCCGCAGTCGCGCTCGACTCGGCGTACGGCCACGACGATGCCGAGGAGCGCATCCGGCATGCCGAGGCGAAGGCCGCGAAGGCGCTCGCTGCAGCGCGTGCGGCCGCGGCCGGCCTGACGGTGTCGTCGGCGGATCTCGCCGCGATCGAGAGCGGGCTCGTCGTTCCGATGCAGCCCGAGAAGCGCACGCCGTGGATCGCGATCATGCTCGCGTTCGCCGGTGGGCTCGGGATCATGTTCCTCGTCTGGAAGTTCGCGCTGAGCAACCCGGCCGCGGCGCAGCTGCCCACGAAGACCGAGCCGGTGGCGCCTCCTCCGGCGGCCGAGGTCAAGCTGGCTCCCACGCCACCCCCGGTCGCACCACCCACGAAGCCAACGGTCACGCCGATCGACGACGGCGTGCAGCCCGCCGCGGTCGACGACACGAAGCAGGGCCCGACCGTCACCCCGATCGACGAGCCACCGGTCAAGGCCGAGGTCAAGACCGCCGAGCCCGAGGTCAAGCCCGCCGAGCCCGAGGTCAAGCCCGAGCCTGTCGTGAAGAAGCCGGTCGAGCCGAAGATCGTCAAGAAGCCAGCGGTGACGAAGCCCGCCGTCCGCAAGGACAAGAAGCCAGCGAAGCCCGCAGGAGGCATCGCCGATCCGTTCGCGGATCCGCCGGCCGCGCCCAAGAAGCCCGCTCCGAAGAAGCCCGAGAAGCCCGCTGGGGGCATCGTCGACCCGTTCGGCGGCGGCTGAGCCCCCGGCATTCATTTTGACCCGTCCAGGCACGTACCTGGACGGGTCATCCGTTTTCTCGGACGGGTTGCGTCATCACCGTCGAGGACGGGCCGATCACGGCGGCTTCAAACAGTCGTTGCATCGACCTGGCCGCTGAGATAAGTACCGACCGCTGCGTACGGTTTCCGTACGCGCCGGAGGCTATGTGAATCGTTCCATCTTTGCCCTCACCATCGTGCTAGCCGCGGCGTTCGCGAAGGCAGCACCTGCATACGCCGATGATCCGCCACCGACTGCGGCACAGCTCGAGGCGGCCAAGAAGGCCTTCCTCGACGGCAAGAAGCTCCACGACGCGGGCAAGCTCCCCGAGTCGATCGAGAAGTTCAAGGAGTCGTACCGACTCTCGAAGAACCCGCTGCTCCTCTACAACATCGGCCTCACGATGGAAGAGGCCGGGATGGAGGACCTCGCGCTCTTCTACTTCCGAAAGTTCCTCTCGGATGCGCCTGCCGACGCTGCGCAGCGGCCGACGGTCGTCGAGCGCGTGAAGGTGCTGGAGAAGAAGTTCAATCCGAACGCACCGGACACGACGAAGCCCGACGTCACCAAGCCCGACGTTACCAAGCCCGACGTTGGCACCAAGCCCGACGTCAAGACGCCGGTCGTGATCAAGCCGGCCGGCACGTACAGCGCGACCGACTTCCAGCATCAAGTCGTCGACACCGCGCCGCCGGGGAAGCCGCTCGATGTCACCGCGTTCGTACCGGAGGACTCGGGCTTCGTGGTCACGCTGTATTTCCGCACGGCCGGTGAAGGCAAGTTCACCGCGAAGCCGATGAAGTGGCGCTACAAGGAGCTGGTCGGTCGCATCCCGGCGCCGAAGATGATCGGCAGCTCGGTCCAGTACTACATCGAGGTCAAGGATCAGGCGGGCGCCGTCGTCACTCGCGCCGCGAAGTCGACGAGCCCGAACCAGGTGCTCCTCGAGGCCGGCGCCGCCCCGCGGTTCTACCCCGACGTCACCGACGAGGGGGAAGCCAAGCTCAGCCAGACCGAGGTCCGGGCGCGTGACGAGGAAGACGATCCGCTGGGCAAGCAGCGGCCGAAGGTCAGCGACATCGTCGTGCAGCCGGTCGAGGTGGGACCGCCCGGCACCGGGTTCCGCGACGTCGGCTCGTCGAAGTTCAAGTACGCCAAGTGGGGCACCACGGGCGCGGCGGCCACGTTCCTCGGCCTCGGCATCGTGTTCTACATCCAGGCCGGCAGCTACGCGACGTTCCTCGAGGACGACTCCAAGGAGTGCGGCCAGCCGCCGTGCCGCACGTTCGACAGCAAGGCCGCCGACGTCCAGAGCAAGGGCCAGACCTTCCAGACGTACTCGAAGGTCGGCTTGACCCTCGGAATCGGTACGGCCGCGGTCGCCGGATACTTCTGGTACAAGGAGCTCACCGCGAAGAAGCGCGGCGAGCTGAAGGTCTCCAAGAGCGCGGCGTCGCCGGGGACTTCTTCGTGGGTGGTCACGCCGGCCCTCGGCGATGGCTTCGCAGGCGCTGCTGCCATGGCGCAGTTCTAGAGAGATGACCATGAAAGCCCTCACCCTTGTTCTCGTCACGGCCGGCACCGCCGCCGTCGCCGCCAACTGCAGCCCGTTCAGCCCGGACCTCGGCAACGCGCCCTACAAGTGCGCCGTCGCGGAGCCACGTTGCCCCGACGGGTACACGTGCTTCGAGGAGAACGCCGCCGATCCCAACACGCATGTTTGCGTCGGAGAAGGCGGCCTCGCCCCCGATGCCGGCTCGTCCGGCTTCCAGTGCCTCGATGACTCCGGCTTCGGGATGAACGACACGATCGGCGGCGCGTTCCAGACGCCGGTCGCCGGAACGATGATGTCGATGGCGGTCGCGAGCTCGATCTGTCCCGAGCTCGACAAGGACCACTACGCCGTCAACGTCACGGTCACGAACTCGAACCTCGAGGTGATCACGTCGTGGGACAGCGGGATGCCCGTGAACATCTCGATCCTCAACGCAGCCGGGACCTCGATCGGCAACGGCACCGCGATGGGTGACCTGGCGTTTCGCGTCTGTCTCCCGAACCTGCCGATCGGCACGTACTACGCGTCGGCGTTTGCCGCCGGTACCGTCAAGAACAACTACCGGCTCTCGATCAAGATCGTCCCGAACTGCTGATCGCGAACGCGCACGACGTGATTCAGGCCGCGAACCGAACGGCCCACCGGCGCGCTTCGGCGGCGAGCTCGTTGTCGTTGCCTGCGACCTGGGCGAGCCGTGCGAGCGCGGTGCGGCCGCCGGTGTGGTCTGCGCGATTCCAGCAGGCCCGTAGCTCCAACCGCAACAGAGCGATCTCCTTGGCCTCGGCGTAGCTCATCAGAACCTCCCTTGGGCTCGACCTGTCGAGACAGTCTGTGGCGTCCAACGTCACCTTCATCGCGGATCGCATAGGTAGCAAGTTTTCAGACGAACGCCCCTGGGTCATATTCGAGTGCGCATTGTCGCTCCTACCTGGTGTGCGCTGCGCCCGGTTTGACGGATGCCCCGCGCGCACGTTACCCTGTCCGAAACCGTCGTTTTTCTTGGGGAGACTGGCGAAATGAGCCGTATCGGAGAGCTCCTGGTGCGCGAGAAAATGCTCTCGCTCCAGCAGCTTCAACAGGCGCAAGACGAGGCCAAACGCACAGGCAAGCGCCTGGGCGCGACGCTCTCCCGTCTGGGCTATGTCAAGGACCAGGACCTCACCCAGTTCGTCGCCAAGCAGTACAGCCTGCCGTCGATCAACCTGGGCGAGGTCGAGATCGACGCGTCGGTGCTCAAGCTCGTTCCTCGCGAGATCTGCGAGAAGCATCAGGTCATCCCGGTCCGGCGCAACGGCCCCACCCTGATCGTGGCGATGGCCGATCCGTCGAACATCTACGCGATCGACGAGCTGAAGTTCCTCACGCAGTACAACATCGAGCCGGTCGTCGCCTCCGAGGGCGCGCTCGAAGCCGCGCTCGCGCGCTACTACGACAAGGGCCCCGACCTCGACCAGATGATGGGCGAGTTCGATGTCGACAACGTCGACTTCGCCGGTGCGATCGACGACGCGGTCAACGTCGTCGATCTCGAGAACCAGGCGGGCGAAGCGCCGGTCGTGAAGCTGTGCAACGCGATCCTGCTGTCCGCGATCAAGAAGAAGGCGTCGGACATCCACGTCGAGCCGTACGAGAAGAGCTTCCGCGTGCGGTTCCGGATCGACGGCATCCTGCAGGAGGAGATGCGCCCGCCGATCAAGCTGCGCAACGCGATCACGTCGCGCCTCAAGATCATGGCCTCGCTCGACATCGCCGAGCGCCGGTTGCCGCAGGACGGTCGCATCAAGCTCAAGATCGGCGCGAACAAGGAGATGGACTTCCGCGTGTCGGTGCTACCGACGCTCTACGGCGAGAAGATCGTCATGCGTCTCCTCGACAAGTCGACGCTGCAGCTCGACATGACGAAGCTCGGCTTCGATCAGCGGCCGCTCGATTTCTTCAAGGAGGCGATCAAGAAGCCGTACGGCATGGTGCTCGTCACGGGCCCTACCGGCTCGGGCAAGACGACGACCCTGTACTCGGCGCTCTCCGAGCTCAACACGATCGATCGCAACATCTCGACCGCCGAGGATCCCGTCGAGTTCAACCTGCACGGCATCAACCAGGTGCAGATGCACGAGGACATCGGCCTCAACTTCGCGACCGCGCTGCGAGCGTTCCTCCGGCAGGACCCGAACATCATCATGGTCGGCGAGATTCGCGACTTCGAGACCGCCGAGATCGGCGTCAAGGCCGCGCTCACGGGCCACCTCGTGCTGTCGACGCTGCACACCAACGACGCCCCGTCGACGGTCTCGCGTCTCCTCAACATGGGGATCGAGCCGTTCCTCGTGACCGCCTCGGTAAACCTCGTGGTGGCGCAGCGCCTGTCTCGCCGGATCTGCGTGGACTGCAAGGTCGCCGACGAGAAGTTCCCAGAAGCACTCGCGAAGATGGGCATGACCGAGGAGCAGATCCGCACCGGCAAGATCATGAAGGGCCGCGGTTGCAACACCTGCAACAACACCGGGTACAAGGGCCGCGTCGCGCTCTACGAGGTGATGCCGTTCATGGATTCTCTCAAGGAGCTGGTGCTCCAAGGTGCGTCCGCAGCCGAGATCAAGACCGAGATGATCCGCGGTGGCGTTCAGAGTTTGCGCATGGCCGGGATCCAGAAGATCCTCGAAGGCGTGACCACGCCCGAGGAAGTCCTTCGCACCACGGTGGAGGACTGATGGCACCGCAGCTGAGCCTCCAGGCCTTGCTCAAGGCGATGACCGACAAGGGCGCCTCCGATCTCCACATCACCGTCGGCTCGCCGCCGCGCCTGCGGATCGATGGCGACCTGGTGCGGCTCCAGACCGAGCCGCTCAACGCGACCGACACCAAGACGCTCTGCTACTCGGTGATGAACGATTCGCAGAAGCTCCGGTTCGAGGAGGATCTCGAGATCGACTTCTCGTTCGGCATCCGCGGGATGGCGCGGTTTCGTTCGAACGTCTACATGCAGCAGGCGTGCGTCGCCGGCGCGTTTCGCCTCGTGCCGTACAACGTCATCCCGCTCCAGGATCTCGGGATGCCGCCGGTGGTCACCGAGCTGTGCGACAAGCCGCGCGGGCTCGTGCTGGTCACCGGACCGACGGGCTCGGGCAAGTCGACCACGCTCGCGTCGATGATCGATCGGATCAACACGAACAAGAAGGGGCACATCGTCACCGTCGAGGATCCGATCGAGTTCCAGCACGGGCACAAGAACTGTCTCGTCAACCAGCGCGAGATCGGGCGCGACAGCATGTCGTTCACCCGCGCGCTCAAGTACATCCTCCGGCAGGACCCCGACGTCGTGCTGATCGGCGAGATGCGTGACCTCGAGACCGTCGAGGCGGCGCTCTCGATCGCGGAGACCGGTCACCTCGCGTTCGCCACGCTGCACACCAACAGCGCGATCCAGAGCATCAACCGCATCATCGACGTGTTTCCTTCACACCAGCAGGGCCAGGTTCGTGCGGTGCTGTCGTTCGTGCTCGAGGGGGTGATCACGCAGAACCTCGTCCCGAAGGCCTCGGGCAGCGGCCGCGTGCTCGCAGCCGAGGTGATGGTCCCGAACGCCGCGATCCGGAACCTGATCCGCGAGGACAAGCTGCACCAGGTCTATTCGCAGATGCAGATCGGTCAGTCGAAGTTCGGCATGCAGACCATGAATCAATCGCTGTGCGACCTGTACCTGCGCAAGATCATCACGCTCGAGGACTGCATGGGCTACTCGAGCGAGCTCGACGAGCTCCGCACCATGATCCTCGCCGGCGGCGGCTCGATGGGCAGCATGGCTGCTCCACCCAACCATAGGCGCTAGGGGAATCCACCATGGCGAAGTTCCAGTGGGAAGCGACGACGCGGCAGGGCGAGAAGAAGAAGGGCCTCATGGAGGCCGAGACCGCGGAGATCGTCGAGAACCGGCTCCGCAACGACGGGATGCAGGTCGGCCGCGTCAAGCGCCAGGCCAAGCAGATCCAGATCTCGTTCGGCTCGGGTGTGAACCCGAAGGACCTCCAGATCTTCACGCGCCAGCTCGCCACGATGATCGATGCCGGTCTGCCGCTCGTGCAGTGTCTCGACATCCTCTCCGCGCAGACTCCGAACAAGATCTTCGCGGGGATCCTCGGCCAGGTGAAGAGCTCCGTCGAGTCGGGCTCGACGTTCTCCGAGGCGCTCAAGCGCCATCCCAAGGTCTTCGACGAGCTCTACGTCAACCTCGTGGCCGCGGGTGAGATCGGCGGCATCCTCGACACCATCCTCAATCGCCTCGCGATCTACATCGAGAAGGCGGTCAAGCTCAAGGCGCAGATCAAGAGCGCGATGTTCTATCCGATCGCGATCCTCGTCATCGCGATCGGCGTCATCTGCGTGATGCTGATCAAGGTCATCCCGACCTTCCAGGACATGTACAAGCAGATGGGTCCGAAGGCGAAGCTGCCTTCCATGACCCAGGCCGTCATGGACATGTCGAACTCGTTCGCCAGGAACTGGTACATCTACTTCGGCCTCACCGCCGGCATCATCATCGGTCTGGTGATGTTGCGACGCACCGATCGCGGCAAGGAGATCTTCGATCGCATGCTGCTGCGCATGCCGGTGATGGGACCGACGCTGCGCAAGATCGTCGTCGCACGGTTCACGCGCACGCTCGGCACGCTGCTGTCGTCGGGCGTGCCGATCCTCGACGCACTCGACATCTGCGCGCGCACCGCCGGTAACCGCGTGGTGCAAACCGGCATCCTGAGGGCGAAGGACAAGATCAGCGAAGGTCACGACATGGCCGGCCCGCTCGCGGAGTCCAAGGTATTTCCGGCCATGGTCGTCCAGATGATCGGCGTCGGCGAGCAGACCGGCGCGATGGATCAGATGCTGCAAAAGATCGCCGACTTCTACGAGGAAGAAGTCGATGCCGCCGTGTCCGCGATGACCTCACTCATCGAGCCGATCATGATGGCCTTCCTCGGGGTCGTCGTCGGTGGTCTGATCATCGCGATGTACCTACCGATCTTCAAGCTCGCCGGTGCCATCGGGGGCTGACACGATGCCGCCCACGGTGCCCGCGCCGGTGATTCGTCACGATGCGGATACGCCGTCGCCGGGCGAGTCGCTCGTCGGGCAGCCCACCGCCGCGCCGAGCGACCTGCGTCGCCGTGTCGCGCGCCTGTTGCTGCTGCGCACGCTCGTCGTCTCGGTCGTGCTCGGGCTCTCGATGTGGCTCGTCATCACGGGCGACCACCGGACCGGTCCCGCGCTGTGGCTGCAGTCGGGGATCATCGCGGTGACGTACCTGTCGTCGATCGTGTACGGCTTGCTGCTGCGCCTCGGCATCGCGCCGCGCAAGGTCGCCCGCCCGATGTGGGCCCTCGATCTCGTGGTGACGTCGCTGTTCGTGTACGTCACCGGAGGCGCGGAGAGCCCCTACACGTTCCTCTACGCGCTCTCGATCGTGTCTGCCGGGGCGCTGTCGTATCGGCGCGGCGCGGTGGTCGTCACGATCGCATCGATCGGAGCGATCACGGCCGTCTCGCTGCTCGCCTGGTTGCACGCGATCGATCTGCCGATGTCGGGGCGCTTGTTCCCGTGGGAGCAGACCGGACCCGATCTCGTGCGCACGCTCGGCATCCAGCTGGCGGCGCTGACCGGCGTCGGTGCGCTCTCGTTCATCTTCGGCGATCAGCTGCAGCGCGGTGCCGAGACGCTCGCGACCACCCGCCGAGCCGCGGCGGATCTGCTCACCCTGCACCAGAACATCGTCCGCTCGCTCGCGTCCGGCCTCATCACGATCGCGCCCGACGGCACGGTCCTCACCGCGAACCAGGCGGCCGCGGACATCCTGCGGCGCGAGGTCTCCAGCATCACCAATCGTTCGCTCGAAGCGAGCATGCCGGGCCTCCTGGCAATGCTCGCCGAATCGAAGGGCGAGCTGCGGCGCGCCGACCTCGTGCTCGCCGCCAAGACCGACGCGCTCGCGGGAGAGCTCATCGTCGGCGTGACCGTCGGACCGCTGCGCGATCTCGACGATCGCGTGATCGGTCGCGTGGTGAACTTCCAGGACCTCACGGACCTTCGCCGCCTCGAGCTGCACATGCGGCGCGCCGAGCGCCTCGCGACGGTCGGCGAGCTCGCGGCCGGTGTCGCCCACGAGATTCGCAACCCGCTCGCGTCGATCTCGGGATCGATCGAGCTGCTGCGCAGCGCGCCGCAAGCCTCCGAGGACGATCGTGCCCTCATGACGATCGTGCACCGCGAGATCCAGCGGCTCAACGAGCTGCTCGGTGACCTCCTCGACTACTCGAATCCGCGCCCGAGCCAGACGGTCGACTTCGATCTCGGCGTGCTCGTGCGCGAGACACTGCAGGTCGCGCGCGCCGATCAGGCCTTCGCCGAGGTCGAGATGGCCTGCGACGTCGACGAGCCGCTCTCGATCAACGCCGATCCCGCGAAGCTCCGCCAGGTGCTGTGGAACCTGCTGCGCAACGCCGCCGATGCGGCAGCTTCCGGCGGCAGGCACGTGCACATCGCCGCGCGGGGGGCGACCGACGGCGCCACGATCACCGTCGTCGACGACGGCCCGGGGATCGCACCCGACCAGCTCACGCGCATCTTCGATCCGTTCTTCACGACGAAGAAGAAGGGCACCGGCCTCGGGCTCGCGACCTGCCACGCGATCATCACCGAGCACGGTGGGCGCATCGATGTCGTGGGCGGCCTCGGCAAGGGCGCCAAGATGGTGGTCAGGCTCCCGAAGAGCGCGATAACCTAGCGGCGTGAATTGCCCGATCTGCGCCCAGGCTCTCGAGGGCGGCGAGCTCGTGATGGTGTGCAACGGCTGCCACAAGGCACTCGGTGGCGGCCTCAGCCTCGGTGCGACCGGAGAGTTTCGCGTCCCGAGCCCGGCGGAGCTGCTCGCTCATGCATCCGAGCCCGAGCCGCACGTTGGCGAACGGCCGCATGCGGTCAACGTGTGTGCGTGGTGCGGCAAGCTCGAGGCGCAGGTCAAGAAGTTGCTCGGCCGCGGCGGCGTCGCGCTCTGCGACGAATGCGTGTCGCTGTGTTGCGACATCCTCGATGCCGAGCTCGGCGACACCTGGCGTTGAGGATCGTCGCGTTTGCACATCGACGGTGACGCGACCCGAGCTCGAACAGGGACCGCGGCGCTGTGCTAGATCCAATGCCGCTCAGATAACGTTGACGTTGACCTGAACCTGAACGTCGACGCCACCTTGGACGTTGACGTTGACCAAGGAACATCTGAGTGCGTCGGTCGATGGCGGCACATGCTCAGCTTCCAGAAGCTTCGCGTCTATCAGCGCTCGATCGAGTTCCTCGCGTTGGCACTCGAGATCATCGGCGAGCTTCCGAGGGGTCATGCCGAGCTTGCCGATCAGCTGCTACGCGCTGCA
>Ga0299915_10000987_pt1 | contig 20800 bp, 15 predicted proteins | sample RVTome_13_FD_200263 | JGI IMG/M metagenome (GOLD analysis project Ga0299915, IMG submission 200263) | Soil microbial communities from uranium-contaminated site in the Upper Colorado River Basin, Wyoming, United States - RVT92D227 (version 2) ... | reverse complement strand
CGAGGATTGCCGCAGGAGGATGGAGCGAAATCCCCTGCGGGCCTTCGACTGTAAGGTCCCTGGTTGTCAGGAGATCATGTCCAAGGCCCCCCTGATCAGCGATTATCTGTGCCACTCCTGTGCTGAGCATTTTGCAGCGGTACGGAGTTTTCTGAAGATCCTCGACATCGCCTATCAAGTAAATCCCAGGATGGTGCGCGGGTTGGACTATTATACCAGGACCACCTTTGAGGTGGTGGCAGGGGGGCTGGGGGCGCAAAACGCCGTGGCCGCCGGCGGCAGATACGATCAGCTGGTGGCGGCTTTGGGGGGACCGGATATCGCGGGTATCGGTTTTGCCATTGGGATGGAACGCCTCCTGCTTGTTACGCCTGATGAGCCGCTCCCTTCCGGTCCATCATTGTTCATTGCCGCTTTGGGAGAGGGGCCACAGAGGGAGGCCTTCGGCTGGAGCTATAAGCTGAACCGGGCCGGGGTGAGGACACTGATCGACTATGAAGGGCGCAGCCTCAAGGCGCAGATGCGCAGGGCGGATAAACTGGGCGCTCGCTACGTGCTGATCGTCGGCGAGGATGAACAGCGTCGCGGGCAGGCGATCCTGCGGGACATGGAAGAAAAAAAACAGGAGGAGATTCCCCTCTCCTCCATCTTTGAAGAGATAGTCAGGAGGGTAAAAGGGGGAATCCCTTGACAGGTTGTTGATAGACGCCCATCTGTCCCGCGATACGCGGGATTTTTCTCATACTTCGTTGTTGCGACGTCCGCTCCACGTACCCCTCACTCCTCGGTCCCGCCCATGGCGGGATTTCGATGTCTCGCTGACGCGGGTCATCTCAACTTTTTTTGAGCAGCCTGCAGAAGACCTTTTCTACAATAACCTCTTAATTATCGATAAAGCTCTTCAGCTGTTTGCTCCTGCTGGGGTGGCGTAGCTTGCGCAAGGATTTGGCCTCGATCTGGCGGATCCGCTCCCTGGTGACGGAGAAATCCTGCCCCACTTCCTCCAGGGTGTGATCGTATTTTTCCCCGATGCCAAATCTCATCCGCAAGACCTTCTCCTCACGCGGGGTAAGGGTGGCCAGGACCTTTTGGAGCTGCTCCACCAGATTTTTGGCGATAATGGCCTCACCTGGTTGCACGGCCTTTTTGTCCTCGATAAAGTCGCCCAAATGACTATCTTCATCCTCCCCGATGGGGGTCTCCAGCGAGATGGGTTCCTTGGCTATCTTGAGAATCTTGCGAACCTTGTCCACGGGCAGCTCCATCCTCTCGGCGATCTCCTCGGGATGAGGCTCTCGTCCCAATTCTTGGACGAGATAGCGCGATGTTCTGATCAACTTGTTGATAGTCTCGATCATGTGAACCGGGATCCTAATGGTTCTGGCCTGATCGGCTATTGCCCTCGTGATGGCCTGCCTAATCCACCACGTGGCATAGGTGCTGAATTTGTAACCTCGGGCATACTCAAACTTATCCACGGCCTTCATGAGCCCGATATTACCCTCTTGGATAAGATCGAGAAATTGAAGCCCCCGGTTGGTGTATTTTTTGGCGATGCTCACTACCAACCGCAGGTTGGCCCTCACTAATTCATTTTTTGCTTCTTTGGCCATAGTCTCCCCGCGGCGGATGCCGTCAATGGCCTTTTTCAGCTCCAGCGCATACAGCCCTGCTTCCTGCTCTATCCGTTGGATCTTTCGATAGGCGTTCCTCACACCCTTCGAGAGCTCCACAAATCCCTCTTCGTTCAGTCTTTTCTGTTTGAAGAAGACCTTCTTTTTCCCCGGATCCTTCTTTACCTCTCGAAGGAATGATCTCAACTTCTGTACCGGCACTCCTAGCCTCTTGCCCACCGCGGCCAGCTCCTCCTCTACCTTCTCGATGCGACGGACCAACCCCCTCAATTTATCTACGATGGCCTCGATTTGCAGTTCTTTGAGGTTTATTTGGGTGAGGAGCGTTATCATCTCCTCTCGTTTCTTCTGCAGCTTTTCTTCACCGGCCTCGCCCTTTTCTTTCAATTTTTTGATCTCGTCATCGAGGCGTTGAATCCGCCCAATGATCCTCAGAATCTTATTTTTGTAAAACTCCTTCTCCTCGGCGTAGCCTTCATCATCCTCAACCTCGGTGGTAACGTTCCTGATATCGATGCTCCCCTGGCGGATTCCTTCTCCGATGTTCGATACCTCTCTTACCGTAAGAGGACAGTTAAGAATGACCCTGATGACCTCTTTTTTCCCCTCCTCTATTCTCTTGGCGATGGCTACTTCCCCTTCTCTGGTTAAGAGGGAGACCCGACCCATCTCCCGGAGGTACAACCGCACGGGGTCACTGGTCCTGCCGATGAGATCGATATCTTCAATCTCTTCTACTCGTTCCTCTTCGGCAAACTCTTCCTCTACCTTCTGCGCCCTCACCCCTTCTTCTTCATCGATCATTTCGATGTCTATCTCGTTGAACATCGTCAACATATCTTCCAGCTGCTCAGCGGGGACTTCGTCTGAGCTTGCGACCTCATCAACTTCTTCAAAATCTAAAGCGCCTTTATCCTTCAAGGTTATAACTCCTTTCTCTTGAGGTATATTTCCCCTCTGTTTTTGCTGAAGTCGATCAAGAAGGATCCTTCACACCATCACCTTGGAGTTTGCGGATTTGGGGACTCAGCGCGTTCATACTCAGAAAGAGAGAATTCAATAATGCCTCATCTCCCTGCGCCTCTGCCTCCTTGATCCTCTTTTTAATGCCCTCCAGTTGCCTCTTCAGGGTCTTCATCTTGATCTTGCGAAGGCAATCCACCATGATTCGTTCCGCCATTCCTTCCTCCAGCTCTTCTTCCTGAAAGGCCAGGGCGAAGGCGGTCTCACTCACCCCTCGCTCTTCCAATTGGGGTGCTATCCTGTCCAAGGATAGATCGCCGTGGCGCTGGAAGGTATGGATCACCAGTGCGCCGATGGACCGGAGGGCTTGGCTTTCGAGATCCTCGAGAACCCCCTCCTTGATCACGAGGGGAATGAGTGTCGGATGCTGCACCATCATCTGTACCAGCTTTTTTTCCGCCGAAGCGTTTATGCCGATGATAGATTTCTGCTCAACGCCTTCCTTATGACCTTTGTGCAAAGTGAGGGCTACATCACGGATCTCTGTTTCCCCTACACCGGTCTTCTCCGCCAGGCGCTTGAGATAGAGATCTCTGCTCACGCCATCCTTGATCCGGATGAGGAAGGGGAGGACGGCCCTTACCGCTTTAGCTCTACCCTCTATTGCGCCCAGGTCATACCCCGCCATCAATCGCTCCATGGTATACTCCACCCCTGGAATTGCCTTGGACCACAAGGCTTGCGCATCACCCCCCTTTTGGAAATAGCCGTCAGGGTCCAGTCCATCGGGCAAGGGTATCACCGTCGCGAATGTCTCCTCCTGCATGAAGATCTCCACGCCCCTGAGGGCTGCCTTTGCGCCGGCCTCATCGGGATCGAAGAGGAGGAAAAACTCCTTGCCGAATCTCCGCGCCAGCCTTGCCTGCTCGGGGGTGAGGGCAGTACCCAAGGTGGCTACCACGTTTTTCACCCCTTTCTGCGCCATACTGAGGAGATCGAAATACCCCTCCACGATACAGACCTTTCCTCCTGCCTTCTGAATGGACTTACGGGCAACATTCAACCCATAAAAGCCGGTTCCTTTCTTATACAGGGGCGAATCCGGGGAGTTGAGATACTTCGGCTCCTGACCGTCATTCAGGATCCTGCCTCCGAACCCGATCACCCTGTCCCGCAGGTCAAAGATGGGGAAGATGATCCGATCCCGGAATCTGTCATACCATCCCCCTTTTTTGGGTATGATGAGACCCAGGGCTTCCGCCTCTTTCACATTCGCCCCTTTCTTTTTGAGATGGGTCACCAGGGCATCCCAGCGGGCGGGCGCATGGCCGATCCCATATTCCTCCCAGATTGCTCGTTCTATCCCCCTGCGCTCCAAGTAATCTCTGGCGACCTTCCCCTCTTTTTCCTCCTTAATCTGGCGGACGTAAAAATCGAGTGCCACGGCATTGATCTGCCGAAGATTCTCTTTGCGTTGATCTTGGGCCGTCGCCTTGACCTCAGGGATCCGAACGCCGTATCTCTGGGCTAGGGCCCTGGCGGCCTCGGCAAAGGCGACCTGCTCGTACTTCATAAGGAAGGTAAAGATATTTCCCCCGAGGCCGCATCCGAAGCAATGGAAGAGCTGTTTCTCCTGGCTCACCGTGAAGGAGGGTGTTTTTTCTTGATGAAAGGGGCAGAGCCCTTTGTAGTTGGTTCCCGCCTTTTTCAGGGCCACGTAATCGGAGATCACCTCGATGATATCCGCCCGCTGTCTAATCTCCTCTATGACCTCATCGGGGATAAACTCGGCCATCACCTTACCTCAACTCCACAATGGTGATCGCCGAGCCGCCTTCGTTGAGCCCTGCTCCCCTGAACCCCTTCACCCACCGATGCCCCTTGAGATGGCTCTGGATCGCCTCTCGCAGCTTTCCGGACCCCTTCCCATGGATGATGTGGACCTGGTCATACTCCCTGATGAGGGCGTCATCGAGAAACTTGTCCACCTTGGGAAGGGCTTCATCCACCCTCAGGCCGATCACATTCAGCTCCCTGAGCACGGCGCCATCCGATGATTCCAGGGTACAGGGGAGGACTGCTTTCTCCCGGTTGCTCCCGACTTGTGCGCCTCGCGAGACGAACCTCAGTTCCTCCAGAGGGGCCTTGATTCGTATGCCGCCGATGGCGACATCTGCCCGCACGGAATCATCAGAAAGCCCTACTACCACCCCCTCTTGAGCGAGCGTTACGACCTCCACCTGATCCCCTTTGCGAATCTCGCCGTCTCCTCCTCGTGGTTTCTCTTTGGGGAAGTGCCCTATAAAATCCTCTTTTATTCGTTTGGCATCACCCTTTAAGGCCGATGCCTGCCCTTTCCCCTCTTCGGCCTTCTTCAAGATCTCCTTGAGGCGTGTCTCCAGGGAACTGACGATGCGCCTGCCTTCTTCCTCGGTTCTCTCGACGATCCTTGTCTTTCTCTGCTTAATCTCATCTGCGGCCCGCGCCAGCCTCTCCCGCTGCTTCAGGGCATCTGCTTTTGTCCGGGTCACCTCAACTCGTTCCTTTTCGAGGTCACGGTGCAGACGCTCCATCTCCCCCATGAGTTCCTCCAGTTGGCCGTGGACCTCGTCCTGATAACTCCTGGCCCCATCGAGAACCTCTTTCTTGAGACCCAGCTTCTGGGCGATCAGGAGGGTCTGACTTGTCCCCGGTCTTCCGTAAAGGAGGCGATAGGCGGGTTTGAGGGTTTCCTCATCGAACTCTACCGCTACATTGGTCACCTCATCATGACGATAGGCATAGGCCTTCAGCGGGTTGAAGTGACTGGTAACCACGGCGAATCCGCCCTTCTGCCTGATGTAATCCAAGAGCCCCATGGCCAGGGCCGCCCCCTGGGAGTACTCTGTTCCCACCCCGATCTCGTCTATGAGCAGGAGGGAGGTATCGTCGATCCTATCCAAGACGCGATTGAGCCACAGGACAAAAGAAGAGAAGGTGCTGAGGTGTTCCTGAAGATCCTGCTCGTCGCCGATCGAGGCGAAGATTGTTTGAAAGAGGTTTACCTCGCTGTCTGGGGCAGCGGGTATGTGCAATCCTGCCTGGGCCATCAGGGTCAAAAGACCGAGGGTCTTCAAGGCCACGGTTTTCCCCCCGGTGTTGGCTCCACTGAGCACCAGGATCCTCAGGCTGCGGTCCAGGTTGAGATCAATAGGAACTACCTCGTCTCCCTTCCCCTCCTTGTGGGCATGGATCAAGAGGGGGTGTCGCGCAGCCATCATCCGCAGCCGTCCGTCGGTGTTTAAGGCAGGGGGGACGCCATTGAGATAGATACTCAACCTGGCCTTGGCATAGATGGCATCCACCCTCGCCTGCAGGGCAAGATCGTGGAGGAGCTCCTCCCGGCGCTCTCGCACCAGGGCAGCCAGCCTCCTGAGAATCTTTTCCTCTTCCTCCCGCTCCTCTCGCACCAGGACGTTGAGCTCGTTATTGCGCTCCACCACCTCCAGAGGCTCCACGTAGAGGCTCATGCGGGACTGAGAGTAGTCGTGTACGATCCCTTTGATACCTCCCTTTGCATCGGCCCTGATCAGGATCACCGAGCGGCCATTCCGTTGAGTGATTACCTCGTCTTGGATGACCTCCTGCAACTCCTTGCGGCGCACGAGGGCTTCCAGCCGCTCCTGAATCGCTTCCCGGAGCTTCTTTATCTTCCCCCTGAGATCCTTCAGATGAGCGCTGGCATCATCATGTATCTCGCCCCCCGGACCGATGGCCCGCTCAATCTCTTGGACCAGTTGCGTCGGTGCCGAGAACACTTCCCCTATCTCCTTTAAAGGGGCGAAATGCTCATCCAATGCTCGAAAGAAGCGTTTAAAAGAGCTGGACGCGCGAACAGAGGCGGCCACCGTGAGGAGTTCCGGGGGCGGAAGTATGGCCCCCTCAATGCGGGCACGCTGAAGGATGGGTTCGATGTCCGTTATCCCGTGCAAGGGAAGATCGGCCTCTCCTTCCAAGATTTCCTTGAGCGCCGTCACCTCAGCGAGGAGTTTTTCCACCTGGGGGGGATCAGAGAGGGGACGGATTCGCTCGCATTCCCGTCTGCCCAGCTCCGAAGAGGTGAACCCCTTGAGGAGGTTCACTATCGCATCATACTCCAGCGAGGAGAGCGTATGGAGATCCATCTCTTGAGTGATTTCCACGGGGAAAAGAACAATTACCCCCTTGGCGAATTAGGTATACGTACTTGCCGCGACTTTTTGGATCACGTAACCGACTTATCGTGAGCAAGATAGTGGCGCCTGATTACCCCGAAAGTCTCTTGCGAACTAGCTCGTTGACTACCTTTCCGTCTGCCCTGCCGGCGATCCGGGGCATGAGGATCTTCATCACCTTCCCCATATCTTGAGGCGCAGAGGCCCCTGCCTCCTCCAGCGCCTTGATGACCTCCGCCTCCAGTTCTGCCGTGGTGAGTTGCTGGGGCAAAAAGGCTTGGAGGACTGCTACCTCATGCTCCTCTTTTTCCACTAGATCTGCCCTCTGGCCGGTCTTAAACTGCTCTATGGATTCCTTCCCTTTCTTGATCAATCCCGAGATGACCTGGATTGCTTCCTGCTCCGACAAATCCCTCAGCAGCTCCTTTTCCTTATTCTGTACCGCCGCCAGGGCAAAGCGGATGATCGAGAGTCGCGCCTTGTCCTTTTCCTTGGCGGCGCCCTTCATCTCCTCTATGAGTTTTGCTTTGATCTCCATAGGTAAGCTGCTCAAAAATCTTCTTTACTTAAATCCTTAAGTATAACATCTTAAAACAAAAAGTCAAGAAGTTAGTTCACATTTTTGCCATAATCGATGGGCTTTTCTCTCTGTTGAGGTCATCTATAAGCCATGTATCTGATCTTCACCTCTAAGATAATAGTATATCATCGCCTGTCAAGACAGTCCTTTTGTTATGCGCAGTGTTGCTTCCCCCGGTGGAATGGGCTATTTTATCATGAGCTTATGCCTGAGGGAGGGTCCTATGCTGCGCATGGAGATACCGGGCAGGGGTGTATACAGCGTGGAATTCTTGGTCTTGGATATGAACGGGACCATCTCCACCGATGGTCGGATCCCAGGCCGGTTTAGGGATAAGATCAATCTTTTGGCCAAACGTCTGAAGGTATATATCCTCACTGCGGATACCCGTGGAGACGCCCAGGACAGATTGGGCCGCATGGCGGCAGAGCTGGTGCGGATCGATGGGGGTGATGAGGCCGCACAAAAGAGGGAGTTTGTATCTCAGATCGGCGCCGAGAAGACCATTGTCGTGGGGAATGGATATAACGATCACCTCATGATGAAGGAGGCGGCGCTCGGTATTGCGGTTATCGGCAGGGAAGGGGCTGCCACGGAGACCATCTGCAACGCCGCTGTCGTAGTCACAGAGATTGCGGACGCCCTGGACCTCATTTTAAAGCCACTCAGGCATCAAGCGACCCTCAGAAAGTAACCGGCATTCTTTTTGATTTCCGATTCTTCTGTGTTATTATACGCGCATAAGAGTGAGGAGCAATTGCATGCACTTTTTTCAACACAAAGCAGGCGTGCTGTACTGTGAAGAATGCGCGGTGGAGGAGATTGCCCGCGAGGTGGGGACCCCCTTCTATCTCTACAGCTACCGGACCCTGGTGCGCCACTTTCAGGCCTTTGACTCGGCCTTCCAAGACCTTCCCCACCTTGTCTGCTACTCGGCCAAGGCCAATTCCAACGTGGCCCTGCTCAGGACCTTTATCACCTTGGGAGGGGGGGTGGATATCGTCTCCGGCGGCGAGCTCTTCCGGGCCCTTCATGCCGGGGCCGATCCCGGCAAGATCGTTTATTCCGGGGTGGGAAAGCGAGAGGATGAGATCAGGTATGCCCTGCGCGAAGGGATCTTGATGTTCAATGTGGAGTCCTATCAGGAACTCCATTTCATCAACGGCATTGCCAGCACCATGGGGATTCAGGCACCGATTTCCTTGAGAATCAACCCCGATATCGATCCCCAAACCCATCCGTACATCGCCACCGGCATAAAGGAGGCCAAGTTCGGAATCGCCATCGACCAGGCCATGGCGTGGTACCAAGAGGCCAAGGAATTGCCGCACCTGACCATACGGGGTGTGAGCTGCCACCTCGGCTCTCAGCTCACCGAGACAGGGCCTTTTGTGGAGGCCCTGAAGCGGGTCAAGGAGCTGGTCCTGCAACTGAAGGCTGAAGGGATATCAATAGAATATGTGGATCTCGGCGGGGGGCTGGGCATCACCTATCATCAAGAAGAGCCCCCGCAGCCGCAGGAATATGCCCATGCCATCATCGAGGAGGGAAAGGATCTCCCCTGCACCTTTATCTTCGAGCCCGGCAGGGTGATCGTGGGCAACGCCGGCATCCTGGTCACGCAGGTGCTCTATACCAAGGAGGGCGAGAAAAATTTTGTGGTCGTCGATGCGGCCATGAACGACCTCGTCCGGCCTACCCTGTATGGGTCCTACCAGGAGATCGTCTCAATCAAAGCAAAAAAAGGCGATGAGATGGTGGCGGATATGGTAGGGCCGATCTGCGAGAGCGGCGATTTTTTGGCCCGCGACCGGGCGATGCCCCGCTTTGCGCCCGGTGATCTGGTGGCGGTGATGAGCGCCGGGGCCTATGGGTTTGCCATGTCCTCAAACTATAACTCCCGTCCCCGCGCGGCGGAAGTCCTGGTCAAGGATAGCGCATTCCATCTGATCAGGGAGCGGGAAACTTACGCAGATCTCATCCGCGGGGAGCGGATCCCCTCTTTCTTGGAAGGATAATGAAGGAACAATTTGAGTTCTATAAGATGACGGGCGGGGGGAACGATTTTATCCTCATCGACAACCGAGAGGGTAATGTCCATGCGGATGCCCTGCGCCCCTCCATCCCACGGATATGCCGCCGTCGGTTCGCCGTCGGGGCGGACGGCTTGATCCTCCTCGAGCATTCGGCAAAGGCCCATTTCCGCTGGCGCTTCTTCAACGCCGATGGGAGCGAGGCAGAGATGTGCGGCAATGGAGGCAGGTGCGCTGCCCGGCTCGCACACCTCTTGGGGATGGCGCCTGCCGACCTGACCTTTGAGACCGGCGCAGGTCTCATCAAGGCTCAGGTGAAGGGTAGGGTAGTGAAGCTGACCCTTCTCCCTCCCTCCGATATCAGACTAGGGATCTTCCTGCCCATCGGAGATGAGGAGGTCAGCGTGGATTTCATCAACACCGGCGTCCCCCATGCGGTGATCTCTGTTCCTGATATCCATAAGGTCGATGTCATCGGCTTGGGGCGGCGAATCCGCCAGCACGAGGCCTTTCAACCGGCAGGGACGAATGTGGATTTTATCAGCGTAGACGATAGCAGGGTCGCGATCCGCACCTATGAGCGAGGGGTGGAGGATGAGACCTTGGCCTGCGGCACCGGCGCCGTGGCAGCGGCCATTATCGCCGGCATGAGGGGATTAACCTCTTCCCCCACCACCGTCATCCCCCGCAGTGGAGAGCCCCTGACCATCTCCTATGAAGGAGCAGGGAAGATCAAGGAGGTCTCACTCGAGGGGGAGGTAAAGATGATCTATCACGGTTGGCTTGATGAGGAGTCGGTCTTATGAAGGCGGTGGATACGATCCTCGACGCCGTAGGCAACACCCCCCTGGTACGGCTGACCAAGGTGACGTCGCACGCCATCTTCGCCAAGGCGGAGTTTCTCAACCCGGGGGGGAGCGTCAAGGATCGGGTGGCCAAATACCTCATTGAAGAGGCGGAGCATGAGGGGCGGCTCGAGAAGGGTTGCATCATCATGGAGCCTTCGTCCGGGAATACGGGTATCGGCATCACCCTGGTGGGGGTGCAGAAGGGCTACCGGGTAATCATCGTCATGCCGGAGAACATGAGCGAAGAGCGCAAGAAGATCATCCGCGCCTTCGGAGGGGAGCTGATCCTCACCTCGGCCGAGACGGGGATCGAAGGGGCGGTGAAGAAGACCAGGGAGCTGGCTGCCAAGGATCCCTCTATCTTCGTCCCCCAGCAGTTTGAAAACCCCAAGAACCCGGAGATCCATTACCTCACCACCGGCCCGGAGATATGGGAGCAGATGGATGGCAAGGTGGATTTCTTTGTGGCAGGGGTCGGCAGCGGGGGCACGCTGGGGGGCGTGGGTAAATATCTCAAGGAGCGCAAGCGCCAGATAAAACTGATTGCGGTGGAGCCGCAGAACAGCGCCGCTCTCCTCGGCCATGAGCCGGGGCTCCATCAGATCCAGGGTATCGGCGACGGCTTTATCCCGTCGGTGCTGGACACCTCGATCATCGATGGGGTGATCACGGTGACCGATGAAGATGCCATCGAAACGACACGACGACTGGCCAAAGAGGAAGGACTTTTAGTCGGGACCTCCTCAGGGGCCAATGTCTGGGCCGCCATCAGGCTGGGCGAGCGGGGAGGGGGAAATATCGTCACGGTGCTGCCGGACAGGGCAGAGCGCTATTTCAGCACGAGCTTGATTTAAGTCCCGCCCCGCTTTGATACGAAATATGAAAGGCGGGATGTCGCAAGGCGACAGAGGGTTCAAGGATTCAAGGGTTCGAGGATTCGAGGGCGTTTTTTACGGGAACTTTGGAATCATAATAATTAACTTCGCTTATATCCCTCTCCCCTTGGGGAGAGGGAGGGGTGAGGGGGATGTCGTAAAATTATAAGTTTGAGGTGAAAAGATGATTAACGCTATTGTCGTAGGGGCAGCTGGCCGCATGGGGCGCATGGTAATAAACGCCCTCCAGAACGCCGAGGGTATCGCGTGTACCGGCGCAGTGGAGGCTGCTGGCCACCCTTCGTTAGGGCAGGATGCAGGGGTAGTTGCCGGCCTCAGCGAGCTCAAGGTACGGATAGAGGCAGATCTAAAAGCCATGATCCAGAAGGGTGCAGTGGTCATAGACTTTACCGCAGCTGAGGCCTCTCTGAAAAACATGGAGATAGCTGCACAGCATCACACGTCCATGGTGGTGGGGAGCACCGGTTTTTCCGCTCAACAGATGGAGAAGGTCAAAAAGCTCACCAAGGAGTTTCCCTGCGTGCTTGCCCCGAACATGAGTGTCGGGGTCAATCTGATGTTCCGGATCGTAGAGGAGATGGCGCGGACATTGGGTGATGACTACGACTGTGAGATCATCGAGGCCCATCATCGCATGAAAAAGGACGCACCGAGCGGCACTGCCCTGCGCCTGGGAGAGGTAATTGCGCGAGGACTGGGGAGAAAGTGGGAAGAGGTCGGGGTATACGGCAGAAAGGGGCTAATCGGCGAGCGCAGCAGGGAGGAGATCGGGATGCAGGTGATCAGGGCCGGGGACATCGTAGGTGAGCACACGGTGCTCTTCGGCGGCATGGGGGAGCGGATCGAGGTCACCCACCGCGCGCATACCAGGGATACCTTTGCCCAGGGGGCGGTGCGCGCTGTCCGGTGGGTGGTCAACCAGAAGCCAGGGCTCTATGATATGGGCGATGTCCTGGGGCTCAAGGGCGTTGCTATTTGACAAAGTCTCAACTGCACATATCCAGTATAATCTAGGGTTAGCTTAAAGGAAAAAATGAAAATAAAAAAACTAATCCTTGAACGCTACAAACAATTTGAAAAAACAGAGTTTGAGTTTTGTGATATAAATATTTTGGCTGGGCCAAATAATTCCGGGAAAACTAGTATCTTGTGGGCCTTCAAGGTTTTCTTTTATTTTATACGTAAATCGCTTACCATAAGAAATGATAGTCTCAACTTTCAAAAGCATTATGTCCATGCCATTGACTTTATTCCTCTCTCATCCGATGAAGAATTATGGTACAACAAAGACGCTCGACAAAGCCAATCAGTAAGAATTACTGTCGAATTCGAAACTGGATGGAAAGGTACAATTATATTAACAAATATGTTTGGACAAATTCATGTTTCATTCGAGCACTCTCCGCTTCCAAGAGGAAGCTCGGCGGAAGACATATTAAGATTAATAAAAAAAGAGGTTGCTTTTATTCCGGGCGTTGTTGGTGTTTTGGTCCAAGAGCCATTTTCTACTCCTGTCAGACAAGTCTCATTAGCATCGGAAGGTCGTTATGCTGAAATTTTTAGAAGTTCGCTAGTTCGACTAAGCAACGACAAGCCAAGCGCACTGCGAAAAATCAATGCTTTTCTCGAACGTAATCTCAATATTCGGCTATTGCGTCCAGAATTCAACCCAGAGCAAAATGAATTCATTATTAGTAAATATGAAGAGGATGGAAGAGAATTTGACATTGTTGCCTGTGGCTCAGGTTTTCACCAAATTATCCAAATTTTTGTAAATCTTTTAATAACTAAACCTAACCTTGTTCTTTTTGACGAGCCGGACGCACATTTGCACCCATCAACTCAAGGGTCGCTTGCATCAGCTATCGAAGAATTAAAAGATGAACTAAATGCTCAGGTTTTTGTTGCGACGCATTCATATGATATGATTGATTATTATGACATATCTAATATCTTGTTAATTGATTCATCGGCGTCCCACATAACACCATTAAAATCAGAGCAATCCAAGCAAGAAAAATTAATAAAAGTCGGTATTATTTCAAATTCGTCGCTTGTCAGATTATTTTCTGCGAGAAACTCTATTATTTTAGAAGATAAACTAATTGATATTTTTAAGGGATTCGACCGAAAGCTGAGAACACAAATATGCAAAAGTAACTCCCTGCGCTCGGCACAAGGAGTTTCGAAATTTGGCATACAAAAGGAAATAATCGATGCCACAACATCAATTATTGGTCACCCCATCAGCCCTCTTTTTATTCAAGACCGAGACGGTCTTCCAGACGAATATATCAATGATCTTTCATCGTTGGCAAGGCAGGATGGAATGAAAATGATTTTTCTCAATAGACACGAAATAGAAAACTACCTTGTCGAGCCAACATTAATCAGAAGAATTCTAGCTTCTAAAGGGATAGACATTACCGATCAAGAGGCCAAGGAGTTAATTAAAAGTGTAATTGCAAGTAATAAACATGAATGGATAGATAAGATCAGAGATCGCGTCGTGCAAGTAAATCACATTTTGCGCAGGCTGAACGGAAGAGCCAATAAAACAGAGACACAAGCAAGAGGAGAAGTTGATCGTTTTGTAGAAGATATTGGTAACGAGTTAAAAAGATTGATTTCCGTTTTGCCCGGGAAAGAACTAATCAGAGAGATTAGAAGTAAAATTCAACACGACTATCGCATATCATTTACTGATGAAGAATTAATACAGCAGACAGATAGACGAATATCTAGAGATTTGATGACAATTTTTAATGAAATTAATGATGAACTCAGCTAACAAGTCAATGCACTATAAGAATGATGGTAGGGTCTTTATTCTCGACAATTCAGAGTGCCCACAATGTCATCAACCATTACAGCGGATGCCGTAAGCCGTGCCGCGGGGCTGCGACGTTAGATGTAAGTAGATAGAATGGAACTCAAAGGAATTATTGACGTTTTTAGCGCTTTGTTAACACCCCTTATCGCGATTGTTGCCTTATATATCGCATACCAACAATACAAAGTTAATAAGTCTCGACTCAATCAAGAGCGTTACGCAAGACGACTAGAGGTATTTAAAGCGGTTCGCAGTTATATCAGCTCGATAGCCAGGGAAGGTAAGACCGATTTCCAAAAGGTGACTCAGTTTTACGCAGATGTTGGAGAAGCGGACTTTCTATTTAAAGCCGATATTCCAAAACAAATTGAGAAACTATATAAGAAGGGGGTAGAACTAGCGGAGCTACACGAGAAGCTCTATCCATCAGATGGCAGCCCTGGACTTCCAAAAGGACAAGAAAGAAGCGAGGTCGCAAAGCAACAATCTGAAGCTCTTAAATGGTTTTTCGATGAGTTGCCTAATACAAAAAGGTTGTTCAAAAAGTATCTTCGAGTAATATAATGTTAAGACTGGGACAGAAAGAGGGTATTGTTACTTAAGTTGTGTTATTGAATTCTTACCGCATTTTGAGGTTTTTGGAATTTAGATAAGAACGCCCCTTAATTACTGCTCAGTATACTTAAAGATGGCGACGCTAGGAGAAGAGATAAAGAGCTTCTGGAGCAACTTGTCCTCTGACAAATTCAAGGGTGCCGTTTATCTCGATGTAGACGAGTATTTATCCCAGCTAGAAATAGCATTGAAAGAAGAAGCAACAAAGTTATTTCCCCTTTGTATAGAACTTCTTCATCATGGAATACAAGCATGCATCGAATTTCAGAATATAAATATACGTAGAATGCAATCAGATGATGGGAAGTCATTATCAAATAATGGCTTCTGGATGTTGCTGGGGAGACAAGTATCGCTTGCGTGTTCATTTAGATTGCTCATACTGAGTGGTTTTGAAGACGCGTCGAGGTTGATAGCGAGATCATTGATAGAAACAAATGAGTTGGCGCTTGCCTGTCTGGTTAATGAGAACTTATCGAAAGCATACACCGCTGAAGATCCTGCTTATAATGAAAAATCATTTTGGAAAAGAAATGTTGCTTACGGGAAAATAAATGAGTATTACATGAGAGTTTTGGAGCGTGTTGGCCTTGAACCAGAAGACATTGATTCAATTATCGAATATCGCAAAGAAGTAAAAGAGGTATTATCCTCATCGGTTCATAGTGCTGTATTCTCAGCTTTTCGTTCTGAGCTCGTTCCATCTCTTTCCAAACCGGGATATCTTTATCCTGGATCTGCTGGCCACCATAGCATTCATAGTCCATCTACTTGTGCCGGTGTTATAGAGGAAATTCATCATTTTCTTGAAGTTGTAATAAAATTGTTAATCTCTAATAACCCTCCATCGGCCCTTGCCGGAATTGAAAAAAGTGAAGCAGACTCTTTTTTTGCTTCATTCTTAACGTTTCAGGAATTTTTTTTCAAGTATCGCGATAATCTTCGGCCTGATAAGGAATAAACACCATCAGATATGAAAAAATACTCTAACAAGAAGCTCCAACAGTTGGCGCGGTAAATTGTGGCGCTAACTTGGTCGCTAAACAATCTCCTATGGAAGAATTTTTTGGAGAACAAATAGAGGTTGAAAAGTCAGAGACGTCGCCGCAACCCCTGCGTTTTCAATGGCATGGAGAGATACATCATGTAGTAGAGGTGTTGGATGAACGTGTCGATACGGGCTACGGTGCGCTTCCCCCTCGCAGCCGCAAGTGGTACACGCGGAGACACCGCCGCTATTATGTCGTGAGAGACGGGAAGGGAGATGTCTTCGAGATCTATTTGGATTACAGCAATCGCCAGAAACTAAGCTGGTGGCTGGTAAGAAGACTCGATAGGAATGATACGGAGGTTGAAAGGAACGTTGCTACCTAAGATGCATTTTTGATTTACATCACGGTTTCAATTTTTTTTCCATTCAGATAGCAACGCTCCTTACATATTCAGTTCTCTTTTTTAATCCTTACTATATTTCCAGAGCCAGAGAAGGCCGATCACGATCAGCAGGGCCGGCAGAAAATAGGTCTTCACGATCGCGGGAATCGAGATATCATGAAAGGAATAATATTTTGACCCCACGATCAAGATCCCGATAATAGCGGTAATCCACGCCGGCAGACTTCTTATATTACGGAAGATGTTACCCACCCCCAGGGCAACGATAATCCATGGCCATCCTTCTTTCAACCCATATCCCGTGCCCATGCGATCCAAAAGGATCAACACACCCAAGGCAATCAGAGGCAATCCCAAACCCATTATCGTTCTCCTTTCCTTTCTATTCGGTCAATCATCTATACGATCACGAACCTATCGTGCATCCGCCTCGCGCCTCTGTCCATCGGGCGGCCCATTGTAGCAATAAAAGAAGTGGTATTCAACTCTCCTTAATTGTTTGACAGCGTACCCCTGCTCATTTATGATAGTAAGGGGGCAAACAACCGGGTCCGGCGAGGATTTCGATAGCTGCTTCATGAGGAGTCAGGAGGTATGGTTATGAAGCGGGCCATGATAACTATCTGTCTGATGATGCTCATGCTTTCCCAGTGCGTGGGTGCTTTTGCGCAGGGAAAATCATGGGAGGAACTGATTGCTCAGTATAAGGCCATTCGCGGCCAAACCCAAAAACAATATGACTATAGCAAGACCGTTAAGGCCATTGATATCGCCAAAGAGGCCTTGCAGATGGCGGAAAAGCAGTTTGGCCCCGATGACCCCAGAGTGGCGGAATCCCTCTATTACCTGGCAGAGGAATATAACATTGGCGTAGATTATGACCAAGCCGAATCCTTATACAAACGGGCGCTTGCCATCTATGACAAGGCGGATAAAAAACAAACCCTTGAATATGCCAGGGTCCTGATCGGTCTTGGGACCCTCTATAGTTTGCAGGCAAGATACGACCAGGGATTAGCCGACTACCGGGGAGCGCTTGAGATTATAGAAAAGCTGCCTCAGCCGAATACCATTGAGTTGGCGCAGCTTTTGGTCTATATGGCATTGAACCTCGACTTTACTAAGGGTTTTGCCGCGGCGGAGCCTTACTATAGGCGTTCCATCGAAGTTAAGGAGAAGGTTTTCGGCGAGGTGCATCCTGAGGTGGCGGAGGCCATGAGCGTCCTTGCATCGGCATATCGCGTCAATAAAGAATTTACTCAAGCTGATCGTCTCTACAGAAAGGCGCTCTCTATCTACAGAGAGCTCTATGGCAAAAACGATCCCAAGGTGGCTGACTATCTGGAGCGGGTGGGCTATTACCATTATGGTCAAAAAGAGTATGCTCGTGCCGAACCGTATTACAAAGAGGCGCTTAAGCTGTGGGAGCGGATATATAAACCGGATAACATTGAGCTTTGCCCCCACCTCGTAAAACAGGGGAAACTCTACCAGGCCTGGGGCAAGTATGATAAGGCGGAAATCTTCTATCAGCAGGAGCTGGCGATCAAGGAGAAGGCCTTCGGGCCGGATGATCCCAGGATCATGGCATCCATCGAGCGCCTCTATACCTTCTACGATTCGCAGAAGAACTTTCCACAGGCCGAGCACTATTACAGCCGCTTATTTGCCATTCAAGAGAAGCAGAGTGGGACGGGCAATGTTGAATGGTATGAACGCCTGAGGGATTATGCGAAATTTTTCGTCAAATGGGGGAGGTGGGCTGAGGCGGAAAAGCACTACCGGCGCCTCCTTGCCGCGTATGAGGGTTTTCCCGACAAAAATTATGCATTCGAGGAAGAGGCTGCCGAAAGGCTGGCGGATCTCTGCCGGGTCCAGTCGAAAAATGACGAGGCCGAGGGTTTCTATCGTCTTGCCTTGACCGCCTGGGAGAAGGTCCTTATCCAAGAAAAAGAAAGCGAGGAATTCGTCGAGTTCTTGAAAAGCATGGCCATCTTTTACCGGGGTATTGGCAAGGAACAAGAGGCTGAAAAATTAGAAAAGCGGGCAGAGGCAATCCACACCAGATTACAACAAGAAAAAGAAAAGGCGCCTGACCGAAAAGGGTTCCAGGAGTCGAGGATTCGATCCCGCTCTGTCGCTTTGCGACATCCCGCCATTCAGATTTTGCCACCTTGCGGCATGATATCCTTAAAAGATTTAAAGGAGCATCATTATACAAAGTGTCCCCGCCCTCTTTTCTATAAAAATATAATTGAGGGGATGTCGCTGAGCGACAGGGCGGGACTACCCCACATCCCCCTCCACCCTGATCAAGGTGGTCTTGGCGCGGATGATATCGAGCTTATTGATCTCGTTCAGGGCCCGATGGATATCGCTCCCCTTGGCCTCGTGGGTCATCATGACGACGGGGACCGCCTCCTTTACCTTTCTCCCCTTCTGTATCACGGAGGCGATGCTGATCTCGTGCTTCCCCAGGATCCCCGAGATGGTGGAGAGGACGCCGGGCCGGTCTAACGCGGTAAACCGGAGATAGTAAGGGGTTACTACCTCGTCTATTGCCTTGATAGCTCCCTGTTGGGATGCCACCAGGGGGAGGTGAGAACCCCTCCCCTTGATCCCTTTGATGATATCACCGCAAATATCCACGAGGTCGCTCACCACCGCGCTGCCGGTGGGGAGCCCCCCGGCGCCCTGTCCGTAAAACATGGTGGGGCCGACGGCATCCCCGGAGATGTAGATGGCATTGTAGACCCCCTCCACCGTGGAGAGGAGGTGATGGGCCGGGAGCATGGTCGGATGGACCCTCAGCTCCACCTTATCCCCATCCCCTTTCCCGATGGCAAGCAGCTTGATGCGATAGCCGAACTCCGAGCTATACTGGATATCGAGGGGGGTGATGGCCGATATCCCCTCGACAAAGATGTCGTTGAGGTCCACCCTGATCCCGAAGGCCAGGGCGGCCAGGATGGCGAGCTTATGGGCGGTATCAGCCCCCTCCACGTCGAGGGTGGGGTCGGCCTCGGCATAGCCCAGGCGCTGGGCATCCTTGAGCACCTCGCGAAACCCTTTCTTTTCCTGGGTCATCCTGGTCAGGATGTAGTTGGAGGTCCCGTTCAAGATCGCGAAGATCGAGATGATCCGGTTGGCCACCAGCCCTTCTCTGAGGGAGCGGATGATGGGGATGCCCCCGCCCACGCTTGCCTCAAAGCCGATCCGTACCCCGTGTGCCTGGGCAGCGTCAAAGATCTCAGCCCCGTGGAGGGCCAAGAGGGCCTTGTTGGCCGTTACCACGTGTTTGCCCGATTTCATCGCCTTCAGAATAAAGGTGCGCGCCGGCTCAATGCCGCCTACGAGTTCCACGCAGATGGCGATCTCGGGGTCCGAGAGCACTGCCTCGGCATCAGTGGTCAGGATCTCCTGCGGCACCTGCACCTCTCGATGCCTCGCCAGGTCTATGTCGGCGATCCTGTGCAGGCGGATCCTCCCTCCCAGGCGCTGCTCTATCAGGGGGGCGTTCTCTTGCAATACCCTCACCACCCCTGTGCCCACGGTGCCGAATCCGATAAGCCCTATCTTGATCTCCTTCATTTTTGCAGCAGCTTTCTTATCCCCCGTACGGCCTGCTTAATGCGATGCTCATTCTCCACCAGGGCAAGACGCACGTATCCTTCTCCGCACTCGCCGAAGCCGATGCCCGGCGAGACAGCCACCTTGGCCTCCCTCAAGAGGAACTTGGAAAACTCCAGGGAGCCCATCTTTCTAAAGGCAGGGGGGATCTCGGCCCAGACGAACATGGTGGCCTTAGGTTTCGCCACCTCCCAGCCTGCCCGGTTGAGACCCTCGACGAGGATGTCGCGGCGCGATTGGTAGGTCGCGACGATCTCCCGTACGACCTTTTGTTTGGAGTTAAGGGCGATGATGGCCGCAATCTGGATCGGCTGAAACATCCCGTAGTCGAAGTAGCTCTTCAACCTGGTCAGGGCGTTGATCATCCTCCTGTTCCCGACGGCAAAACCCACCCGCCAACCGGGCATGCTGTAACTCTTGGACAGGGTGAAGAACTCGACCGCCAACTCCTTTGCCCCGGGGATCTGGAGGATACTGGGTGCCTTGTACCCATCGAAGACCAGATCGGCATAGGCCAGGTCATGGACTACGAGAAGCTGGTTCTCCTGGGCGAACTGGATCACCTTCTCGAAAAAGGGACGATCTACCACCCTGGTCGTGGGGTTGTGCGGGAAGTTGATGATCAGCATCTTCGGCTTGGGCCAGGTAAGCTTGGTGGCGGCCTGCAGGCGCTCGAAGAAGTCCTCATCCTCGGTCAACGGGATGCTGCGCAGATCACCCCCGGCAATGACTACACAGTAGCTGTGGATAGGGTAGGTGGGGTCGGGCACAAAGACCACATCCCCTGGGCCCAGGGTGGCCAGGGCGAGATGGGCGATGCCGTCCTTTGATCCTATGGTGGCGATGGCCTCGGTATCGGGGTCGAGGTCTACATCGTAGTTGCGCCGGTACCAATCGGTGATGGCCAGGCGCAATTTATAGATTCCCCGGGAAGCGGAATAGCGGTGATTGCGGGGGTTGCGTGTCGCCTCGATCATCTTATCGACGATGTGCTGCGGGGTAGGGAGGTCAGGGTTCCCCATCCCGAGGTCGATGATATCCTCTCCCTTCCTGCGGGCGGCGATCTTCAACGCATCCACCTGCGCGAAGACATACGGCGGCAGACGCTGTATGCGATGAAACTCTTCCTTTTCCTCTACCATACTCCTACCCTTGACATGATATGAAGATTCTCATTAAA
>Ga0299915_10000986_pt1 | contig 20890 bp, 16 predicted proteins | sample RVTome_13_FD_200263 | JGI IMG/M metagenome (GOLD analysis project Ga0299915, IMG submission 200263) | Soil microbial communities from uranium-contaminated site in the Upper Colorado River Basin, Wyoming, United States - RVT92D227 (version 2) ... | reverse complement strand
ACAATTCTTGCCGAAGAGCATTATGCAGAGCATCGCGGCAAGGTATTCTATCCCTCGCTCATCGAATACATCAGGGGACGCCTGCACTATCCTGACGAACCGCACAAGCAGAGGGTGATAGCGATTGTGTATCAAGGCCCGAATGCGGTCGGGAAGGTGCGGGAGATTGCCGGGCCGACCAACCCCCATAATGCCAGACAGGAAAAACCCGGATGTATCCGTTCCTTAGGGACGATTGTCCCCCTGACAAACGACAAAGGAGTGGTGATCGGAGAGCGCATGGACAACCTGATCCACGCCTCGGCAACGCGTGAGGAGGCTGAGCACGAGATCAAGCTCTGGTTCACGCCGAGCGATATCCCGCCGTTCATGCGCGCCTTTGCCGTCCAGCAAAGCGCAGAGGAGCATTTCTATTATAAAGACGGTACGATTTTCACGACGCACGAGCCGGGCAGCACCTGTGTGCTCGCTCCTGGCGAGGTTATGTGGGAATCCGATTTACATGCTTTGCAGCTCATCTACCAGGGAAAACCAGCCCCCGATTCTCTGCACGCCGTCGTTGCCAAGTACCTTGCCAACGAGACCCCTGAGGGCTTTTGATTACCCCCCATCTACGTCCGGATTTGGGGATATCTGTTTGAATGATGCAGATTAACGGTCAAGCTCACCGCCGGCAATGGGGCAGCGGAATTGTCTGCCGGTGGAGCGCCTTGTTACGTTGCAGTTTGCGGTTTTGCAGTTAGTCCGTTATTCTTTTTGACATCATCGTAAAATTGTGCGAAACTGATAATCACATATGGGAAAAGCCATAAATAGCCTATACCAAGAGTTAAAATACACAATAAAGCCCAGCCGAGAAACCGGAAGCCAAGGCAAAAGAACTTCCATTTATTTCCACGCATCATCTCTTTGCTCTCTGTGATGGCTTCTAATGGACCAATCGAATCATTTTCAGCAATGATGTAATATGTCATTGAATATGAAAGTGCTGCGATAATCCCCGGAATGATCAGAAGTAACGACCAGAGAAATACAAATATCAGCTGAAGGAGGTATGCACCTAAACCAACGCCAAACTTTTGGAAACCGCTGAATATCTGCGACAGCCTCGCATCTTGTTTTCGTGAAAGAGCCAATGCAAAACTCGCAAGACCTATGGACATCGAACCACTGATGAGGAGGGAAATAATCCAGCCAGCACCAGGAATTAATTGGATGGCAATCATCACTAACATATAAACGACTATTGTGCCAATTCCTAATCCCCACTTTCCCTTAAGGGATTCACGTGCCTGAGCCATCAAGACTCTGTTTTCTGTGTTTGAAAGTGTGCTCATTTCTGTTCCCTATTCTTGTTAGTTCAAAATTGCAACCTAACATAGAGTAGACTGCCCAGTATAAGACGCCTGGGGGCCTGGGCTGTCAGCCCAATACGCCGACAATCATATTTCTTCCCTATCCCGCGTAACTATTTCCCAAAAAGTAGCCTGTCCCCCTCCTTATGGATCTTTTCAGTCCTTTTTATAGCCAGGTGGATGCTTGAATGCACCCCCTGCTTTAAACAGTTGCTCTGCAACCGTGAGCAAACGGGCGTCCTGCCATCTTGCCCCGACAACTTGAACTCCTATAGGAATCCCCGACTGGGTGTATCCTATGGGCATAACGACAACAGGATTTCCCGTAATGTTAAAAATGGTCGTATAGGCTCCATTGGCAGTCATGTAGTCGATGGATTCTCCATCAACAACCATATCTTCCGTGTAGACGGGGAAAGGCCCCAACCATTTGTCCGGCGTAATATGCTTATACGCCGGTGTGATCGCCACGGGGCAAAGCCAGGCATCATACGTGGCTAAAAATTCTTCCATCTTTGATATCAGATTATCGCGTCTCGTTAAAACGGTAAGGTATTTTTTATAGGATAAAGGGTAAATCATGTATTTGTATAATCTGAAAATATAGACTGTCAACCTTAAATAGGACGGTACGTAAACACCAACCTCCATAACCATAAGGTTTCCATAGGTTTCCCAGGCATCTGTGAAGTCAAAGCCGGGCGGATTGATCTTTTCGACTCTAATCCCCTTTGCCGCAAGCCTTTCTGCGAACGTTTGCATTGCGGCCATCGTATCTGTTGAAACTTTTGCACCCGGAAACTGATCGGTCCAGGCGATACGAAGCGCCTTTAACGGCCGGGGTTTGGGGTAGACGATTGGAATTGCCGGAACGTTAACGTCCTTAGGATCGGCACCGGCAATGAGGGAAAAGGCAAGTTTCAGATCGTCAATGGACCGTGCCACGGGACCGATACTGAATAAATGGCGGATCGAATTAAACTCCCTTTTCGGCAAACCGGGAGTAGATCCGGCAGCCGACACGATATTCTCCGTTGGTTTCAATCCGAAGATGCCGCAGAAATGCGAAGGAATCCGAATTGATCCGCCGATATCGCTGGCCATTTCTAAGGGTGAAAGCCCGGCTGCTACGGCAGCCGCACCCCCTCCGGTACTGCCGCCGGGTGTCCTCTCAAGATCCCACGGGTTATTGGTTCTCCCGAAGATGGGATTATTGGTTTGAAAATCGACTCCGAGCACGGGCATATTCGTTTTTCCTAAAATAATGGCTCCGGCGTTTTGCAATCGTGCGACAACCGTAGCGTCATAGTCTGGTACATAATCCGCCAACGGAGGATAACCACTTGTGGTCTTTAATCCTTTCGTGGCCAAATGGTCTTTAATCGTTACGGGCACTCCATGAAGAGGCCCCCATAGGTGGCCTTTTGCTAAAGCCTCATCCGCGGCCTTTGCCCGCTCCCTGGCATTTTTATCATTTACCGTGACGACGGCATTTAACTGGGGATTATATGCATATATCTGGCTTAAAAAGGCATCCACCACCTCAAGAGAGGTAAGCTCGCGAGACCTAATTTTCTGAGCCAGTTCGGTTGCCGTCAAAAAAACAATATCACTGCGAAGCTGAATTCGGGCATTTGGGGGAGTGACATAAGGTGTGGGGGTCCGTCCCATTGTCGCACAGCCTGTAACCAGCAACGCAACAACGAGTAAAAAAATAGAAATGATCAATACAAGTGGATTTTTTTTCATATTATCTCTCTCCTCAGGAATAACAGGGGACGGTGTTTCCGCATGAACTTAAAGGTGATTCTGGATTTCAGGCATCTCTCCGGGGCAGGCCGCCCGAATCACAGCCGACGTTGCCACACCCAGAACCCGCGCCACCTCCGCCGCTGGAAAACCCATCTTCTTGCTAAATCAATCCAGAAACACCGTCCCCTCATTACCCCCACCAGCCATTCTCTCGCGGAATTCGGACGCGGTCATCGGCGGGCAAAGCTCACGCAGCTTGGAGAGCGATATCGATTTAGTTCCCAGCGTCAGTAGCACATCACGGCGCAGAAAGTAGAACTCCCACTGCGCTAAGTCGAGAGCGTCCCAACGAGTAAGGTCTGTTTCCGTGTGGAAACAGAAGACGTAAACATCGGCCTTGTAAGTAGGCCCAACCACATCCGTGTCGGCCGCGCGTGCCATCGGAACGCTGAACTTCCCGTTGTTCAACGGAGTGGCGGGTTTTTTGGGCACGGCCCGCACATTCCCAGCTTGGTCGAGAAGTTTCCAAGACTGCCAGCGCGCGGTGGACTTGACCTCGAGGCGGAGTCCGTTCGGGTGGACATGATCGCAATTACCGAATTCAAGTCTGTGTTTGTCTTCGATTGGAAGACCGATTAAGACACCCACCATCCATTCGGCGAAGATCCCTTTGAGATAATCTTCACAGAGATCAGAAAACCCAGCGCCAAAAATCCATCCTGCGCGTGTTGGCAGGAAGCGCGTCATCACCATGAAGTCTGTCGTCGAATTTGGGTATTCGATAGCTCATAGACTCCTCATTTTGCGCTGTCTAACGTCAGGGATAAGGCGCTGGGGTCACGAGCGCCGCGAGTGTACCCCAGTCGCTCTTCATTCCTTTGTTATGCACTGGAAGGGTCGGAACCTCGCAGTGCGCTCTGCTTTACTTGCAGGTGCCTTTCTTACCGCCCTTGCGCTTACCGACACCCTTGCCCTGTGCTCGGCCTTTACCTTTGCCTCGACCATCGCGAGGTCCTTTCGCCCCAGTTGAGGGGCCTTTTCCATTTCGCCTCGGCATCTGAATCACCTCCTTTCTCATAAGTGCATAACATAGATTATATTGATCCGCATAAGATGCGGAGTTTTGTTTTTTTGTCCGTATAAGACGCCTTTCGATCGCTTGCCAGAGGCGTGTTAACCCTTTTATATTCAACTAGTTGCACTCTATTCAGCGGTTTATCACGGCAGCTTACGCGGATCGGCATAATAACCTCTTTATTCATTCTCATTGACAGCATCCTTGAAACACATTTTATTACCGCCTCCGGAGATTGTAAAGGCGTTTGAGCGAGGTCTATATTGCGGATAAGGAGTTCGTGTAAGATGTGGGAGCAGCTGCGAGCCCCCGCAAGGCGGGATTTCGCAAGGCTCAACTTGTATCTGGGCATTTTTGAACAGCCTTGGATTCCACTTAACAGATCCCGGGGGATTGCTCATCCCTCGGGCTTTTCCCTATCCCGTCTTCTGGGGTAGGAGAACGGTAACGATGGTCCCCTTGCCCTCCTCGCTCTCCACCGAGATGGAACCGAGATGGGCCTCTACAATACCCTTGACGATGGAAAGACCTAATCCCGTTCCCACGATCCCTCTGGTCTCCTCCGACTTAACCCGCGAGAACTTGTCGAAGATCCTGGGCAGGTCTTCTTTGGAGATGCCGATGCCGGTATCCCGCACCACCGTCTTGACGTAATCCCCGTCCGGACATACCTCTATCACTACCTTGCCGCCTTCCGGCGTATATTTTATGGCGTTGTTCACCACGTTGGTGAAGACCCCCTCCAGATTATCCTTATCCCCCAACACAGGAGGCAGGGAGGAATCAAACTGAGCGGTGAGGGAGATCCTCTTGGTCTGAGCCTCTCCCTCCATCAGCTCCACCACCGCGCGCACCACCTCCTCCAGTTGGAGGGGTTCCTTGCACTGCATGGTCACACCGGCTTCTATCTTGGAGATCTCCAGGAGGTCAGCGATGAGATCGAGAAGTCCCTTGGAGCGCTTCTTGGCCCTCATCAGCAGGTGCCGCTGTTTTTCGGTTGTCTCGCCGGCAAGGCCATCTAAGATCAGGTTTATGTTCTGCCCGATGGCAGAGATAGGAGAGCGGAGCTCATGGGAGACCATGGCAATAAAATTCCCCTTCATGCGGTCAAGTTCCAAGAGATAGGTCATATCCTCCAAAACCGTCACCGTCCCTAACACCTCTCCCTCGTCGCCCTTGACTGCCGCCGTGTGCGCCCTGATGAAGGAATCCCCCATCTGGAATTCTTGAGAGATGGTAGTCACCTCGGGGTTCTTCGGCGACACTACCCCCTGCACGGCCTCCATGAGTCTTGCATCACCCACAGCCTCGCTCAAGGGTTTATCGAGACACGCCGTGCTCTCGATGCTCAGCATGCGGCTTGCTGCCGGGTTGATGAGGACGATACGTCCTTCTCTATCGGTAACTAAGACCCCGTCTGCCATGCAATGAACGATGGTCCTCACCTTGCCCTTTTCCGTAGCCACGTCCCTGAGGCTCCGGGCCGCAGCAGCCCGCAACTGCTCCGCCTCCAGCTCGAGCTTCTTCTTCTCCAAGGCCCTGTTGATCACCAGACGGAGTTGATCCGGCGAGAAGGGCTTGGCTATGAAGTCATAGGCCCCCTTCTTCATGGCCTCGACAGCCGAGTCGACGGTTGCGTAGCCGGTGATGACGACGATCAGGAGGGCGGGGTTGACCTCCCGGGCCATTTCCAACACTTCCATCCCGCCCATCCCCGGCATCTTGAGGTCAAGGAGCACCACGGCAAAGCCCTGAGGATCCTCCTTGATGGCCGCTAGCCCTTCCTCCCCATTTGCGGCGGTGAAGACCTCACACCCCTCTTTGGCGAGTATCCGAAAACAGCCATCGCGCATGACGGCTTCGTCGTCGATCACCAGCATCTTCGTCTTCTCACTCACGGTGTACTCTCCGCTCTTCAATCCCGCCCCACTTTATATAATGATGCTCCTTTAAATCTTTTAAGGACATCATGCCGCAAGGCGGCAAAATCTGAATGGCGGCCCCGCACCTCAATATGATTTCTGAGGACAACGGGGTCCCGTAAAACGGGAGATGTCGCAGTGCGACAGGACTCCACTATTTAGCGATAAGGGTTTCCACCCTTTTGACCAACTCTTCGGGTTCCACCGGTTTGTCCATGTAGTCATCAGCCTCCATATCCATCCCCATTTGATGCGTGTACTTGGTGGTAGGTATATGCGAGACGACGGCGGTGAGTAAGAGAATGGGTATGGACCGATATTTTTCGTCGGCCTTCAGCTCCTTGCAGACCTCATACCCATCCTTGCCCGGCATCATCACATCGAGGACAATAAGATCCGGGCGCTCGGTCCGGACCTTTTTCAGCCCTTCGACCCCTCCATAAGCCTTGGCCACCGCATATCCCTTGCTCTCCAGGATGGTGGAAACAGCCTCCACCAGATCAGGGTCGTCATCAACTAATAAGATCTTTTTCGCCATTGCTACTCCCCCTCCTTTTTTTATTTGTTACACCTTCGGCCTCGGAAGCAGGCCGGCGCCCTCGGCTATTTCACGGACCTTTTCCTCCCACTCAATGGCCATGATGTGGACGCCCCTCACCCCCTCCATTTCCCGTAAGCGCTGGATGGTCTCGATACAGATCTTTATCCCCTCGTCGCCCTGTCGTTCCTTCGGCACCCCCTTGAGCCTCTCAATGACGGCATCGGGCACATCCATTCCCGGCACTTGGTTCTTCATATACTTTCCCATGCCGACGGACTTGAGCGGGGTGACGCCGGCCAAGATGGCAACCCGCTCGTGGAGCCCCATATCGACCACCTGCCGCATCCACTCGGCAAAGCGCTCCAGGTTAAAGATGCACTGGGTCTGGATAAACTGGGCCCCTGCCGCCACCTTCTTGGCCAGTCTGAGGGCCCTGATCTCAAGGGGGTCGGCAAAGGGGTTGGCAGCTGCCCCGATAAAGAGCTGCGGGGCCTTTGTCAGCTCCTGGTCATTGACCAACTTCTTCTCATCCCGCATCCGCTTCACCGTCATGATGAGTTGGATGGAATCTATATCATAGACGTTCTTGGCCTGGGGGTGGTCGCCAAAGCGCTGGTGGTCTCCGGACAGACAGAGGATATTATTGATCCCCAGGGCCGCCGCCCCCAAGATGTCGCTCTGGATGGCAATGCGGTTGCGGTCCCTCGTGACCATCTGGAGGATGGGGTCAAACCCCATCTCCTTGAGGATAAGACAGGAGGCGAGGCTCGACATCCTGACTACAGCGGTCTGACAGTCGGTGATGTTCGCCGCATCAACGACACCTTTTAACAGCTTTCCCTTTTCGCGGATGACATCGGGATCGGCCCCGCGGGGAGGGCCGCACTCCGAGGTGACGGCAAATGCACCCTTCTCCAAGACCTTCTCCAGGCGGCTTCCCGTCTTCATTGCCTCAAATCCTCCCTCGTGATCCTTCTCAGCCCACCATCCCTGCTGGTTGACCAATCCTTGATGGGGAAGAGCTCGGCAAACCTGTTCTCAAACTCCCCCAATGCCTTGAGGCGGTCGATGATGAGCTGCCAGCCGCATTCGATCTCGGGGTTCACCTCGCACTTTCCCTTCGAGGAGCCGCCGCACGGGCCGTTAAACAGGCTCTTTGAACAGCGGGTGACGGGGCAGATCCCTCCGGTGAGGTGCAGGATACACGTGCCGCACCCTTGACACCGTTCGCTCCAGACCCCTTGCTCGAGAGACCCCCCCATAAAAGCGGTGTTCAGGCCGGGCAAGGCGGGGATATTCTTGTAATGCTCGGCCATATACTGGACCCCCACCCCGCAGGCGATGGACAGGATGGCCTGGTACTCCCCGGCAAAGCCCCTGATCTGCTCCACATACTCCGGGTCGCACTGCCGCTCCAAGGTTATCTCCCGGATCTCTATCTCCCTGCCCCCGGTCTTTCTCGCCGTTTTCAGGGCTGAGGCAAGGAGCTGGACCTCTTTTTCACCCCCTGCCGCGCAGACGGCAACGCATGCCTTGCATCCTGCCAGGATGATCTTATCGTATCGATCGATCATCGCTACAATATCCGCTATGGGTTTGGCCACTGCAACGATCATCGCTTTTTCCCCTCCCCTTGTTCCTCGATAAATTCCCTGCCCTGCCCCGTTTTAACGGGGCTCGGGCCCAAAGCCCTCACCTTTTCTGTCATCTCCTGGGCGATCTCCACGAATCTCCCCCCCATGGCCGCCGAGAGGTTGTACATTTGGAGCCTCTCCGGGTTGATCCCCAGGGCAGTCAGGATCCGCTTCACATGCCCCACCCGCTTCTTGGCCCGCAAATTACCCCTGAGAAAGTGACATTCCCCCTCCAGACAGCCCGCCACATAGACCCCATCTATCCCCTGTTCAAAGGCCTTGAGGAAGTGTACTTCATCGACCCTGCCGGTACAGGGAACCCTGATGAGCTTGACATTCGCGGGATAACTCCTTCTCATCGAACCTGCCAGGTCCGCTGCGGAATAGGCTCAATGCTCGCAACAGAAGGCGAGGATCTGCGGTTCAAATGGCATTCATCTGCTCCTGAGCCAAGGCCGTCACCTTGGCGATAAGCTGTACATCCCGGTAGTGCTGGAGCTGGATCGCCCGTTGGGGACACTCGGCTGCACAGTTGCCGCACCCCTGGCACTTGGCCGGGTCTATCACGGAATAACCGTCTTGACAGATAACGGGCACGGCATAGGGACAGGCCCGCACACAGATCAAACAGGCGGCACAGAGCTCCGAATCGACCCGGGCCACAACCCCTCCCACCTCTATCTCATCCTTGGCAAGGAGGGTGGCTGCCCTGGCCACCGCAGCCTGCGCCTGGGAGATGGTCTCATCCATGAGCTTCGGCGCGTGGGCAAGGCCGCACATGTAGAGCCCCTCTCTGGCGAAATCCACGGGTCGCAGCTTCATGTGGACCTCGAGATAGGCCCCTTCCAAGGTCCGTTGGACCTTGAACATGGCCGCGAGTTCCTCGTTCTCACCCGGGATGATTGCCGCGCTCAAAACGAGGAGGTCGGCCTCGATGATGAGATTACGCCTCAGGGCGTCGTCCCAAACCTTGATGGTGACCCGCTCATCTGCCCCCTGCACCTTGGGCCTGCGCTCGGGGAGGTACCGGGTGAAGGACACCCCCTGCCCCCTGGCCCGGGTGTAGTACTGTTCCAGCAATCCATAGGTCCGGATATCCCGGTAGAGGACATGGATATCAAGGTCCGGCACCAGCTCTTTGAGCTTGAGAGCGTTCTTGATCGCGATTGCGCAGCAGATCCTGCTGCACGAGGGGCGCTCCTTCGTACGTGCCCCCACGCACTGGATCATCACGACCCGACCCAGCTCCTTCGGATCGAGCTCCCCCCGGGCTATCCGCCCCTCAAGCTCCATCTGCGTGATGACGCGCGGGTGCTGCCCGTAGAGGTACTCCGTGGGCTTGTATTCCTCGCCGCCGGTGGCCAAGACAGCCACCCCGTGCTCCACTCTTCTGTAGGTCATGGCAGGGGCGATCATCACGCCGGTGGAGAAGTTGCCCTGTATCCCCTCATGATCGACGACCTCGGCATTGGTTATCACCTGGATGGAGGGGTGGGCCATGACCTTGCCGATCAACTCCTGCAGGAAGGCCTGGGGGTCTTGCCCGGAGAGGGCATAGTGGATATGACGCATATTCCCCCCCAGCTCCACCTCCCGTTCCACCAGGGAGACCTCAAACCCCTGCTCGGCAAAACTCAGGGCCGCCGTCATCCCTGCCAGCCCTCCTCCAATTACCAGGGCCCTCTTGCGGATGGAGATCCGTTGTCTCTCGAGGGGCTCTAAGAGAGCGGCATTGGCCGCCGCCATCCGCACAAGGTCCTTGGCCTTTTCCGTGGCCTCCTGGGGATGGGTGGCGTGCACCCAGGAGCACTGGTCGCGGATGTTGGCCATCTCAAAGAGATATTTATTCAATCCGGCCTCCCGCAGGGTATCCTGGAACAGGGGCTCGTGAGTCCGGGGGGTGCAGGAAGCAACGACAACGCGATTGACGCCGTGCTCTTTGATGGCATTGATGATCCTCGCCTGGGTATCGGTTGAACACGTATAGATATTTTCCTCGGCATAGACAACATTCGGGAGTGTCTTGCTGTACTCTGCCACGGAAGGCACATCAACCACACGCGCAATGTTGGTGCCGCAACGGCACACAAAGACACCGACGCGGGGCTCCTCGTCCTTGACATCCCGCTCCGGCGGATACTGCTTTTCGACGACCATGGTCCCCCTGACGTCGGCGAGCTCCTCCATGGCGAGCGCTGCGGCACTGCTCGCACCCATGACGGTCTCGGGGATATCCATGGGTTTTTCAAAGACGCCTGCCGCGTAGATCCCCGGCTGGCTGCTGCGGTTGGGCAAAAAGCTGCCCGTCGCGGCGAATCCGAACCGGTCCAGCCCTATCTCTAACCGCTCCGCCAACTCTTTGGTGCCCGGAGAGGGGACTAACCCTGTGGAGAGAACCACGAGGTTGAACTTCTCCTCTTTAATCCGTCCGTTATCTGCAAGGTAACGAAGCCTTAAATTCTTGGTCTTGGGATCTTCTGTAATCGTGGAGATAATCCCCCGCCTGTATCGCACCCCGTAATTATTTTTTGCCGATTCATAGTAGTATTCAAACCCCTTTCCGTGGGCCCGGATGTCGTTGTAGAATATAGTGGCTTCTAAGCCGGGCACATGATCTATCGCCATGATGGCCTCTTTCGTGGCGTACATGCAACAGACCGAGGAGCAATAATCCCTCCCTACGGTAACATCCCGGGAACCTACACACTGGATCCAGGCTACCTTCTTCGGTTCCTGCCCGTCCGATGGACGGTGCACATGTCCCTGATAGGGGCCCGATGCCGAAAGGATGCGTTCAAACTCCATGCCGGTGATTACATTGTCAAAGCGCCCATAGCCGTATCCCCCCTTGAGCCGGGGATCAAAGGGCTCGTATCCGGGGGTAAGGATAACGGCGCCGACATCCAGCACGATCTCCTCGGGAAGCATATAATGATCGATGGCCTGCGCCCCACAGGCGGCCACACACTGCAGGCATTCGGAACAAAGACCGCAATTGAGACACCGCTTGGCCTCAGCCACCGCCTCTTGTTCCGAGATGGTAAGTTCTACTTCATGAAAGTTCCCGCGTCGCTCTCGTACGGGGAGTTTGGAGGTCTTCGCGCGCGGCTGCCTCTCGAATTCACGCTCCGGCGCCAAGGCGGGCTCCATCTCCTTTTTTTCACGATCGGCACGCAGGTCGTCACCCCGCAGGTACCGGTTGATGGAGATAGCCGCCTCATGACCCTGGGCTATGGCCTCAATGGCGTACCGGGGACCTAAAACTATATCTCCCCCGGCGAAAACTCCTTTCACCGCCGTCTCCAAGGTGAGAGGATCTACCGGTAAGGTTCCCTGGGCGGTAAGCTGCAAACCCACATCCTCCGCCCACGCGAGATCTGGCGCCTGCCCGATGGCCACGATCACAGAACCCGCCTCGATCAGGAATTCCGAACCCTCTATGGGGATGGGTCTCTTTCTCCCCGACTCATCAGGCTCCCCGAGGCGCATCTTTCTACACTCGATACCCTTAACCTTCCCCCCTTCTCCCATGATCCGTACAGGATCCACGAGGAAGTGTAAGGTTACACCCTCCGCCTCCGCTGCCTCCACTTCCTCAAAAGAAGCAGGCATCTCAACTCTGGTGCGTCGATAGAGTAGCAGCACCTCCTCCGCTCCCATCCGGGCAGCGGTGCGGGCAGCATCAATAGCCGTGTTCCCCCCTCCAATCACGGCGACCCGAGGAGCAATCCGCACTTCCTTACCCAAGTTCACGCTGCGGAGGAATTCAATCCCCCACAGGACCCCCTCAAAATCCATCCCTGCGATGGGGAGGTTCATGCTCCGCTGCAACCCCACGCCCAAAAAAATCGCCTGGTAGCCGTCGCGGCGCAGGTCCTCCAGACTGAGATCCTTCCCGATTCGCACATTGGTCCTGAGCTCGATACCGAGCTTCAGGATCTTCTCGATATCGTGCCCAAGGATATCCTTGGGCATGCGATATGGGGGTACCCCGGCAAGGAGCATACCCCCGGCTCCGGGGAGCGCCTCAAAGATGGTAACCGGATACCCCAGCAGCGCGAGTCCCCTGGCCGCGGTCAGCCCGGCCGGGCCCGCCCCGACAATAGCCACCCGCGGCTTGGCGGGATCAATGACCGGTTTTTCTTCTTCCTCCTCAGAGGGGTGCACCCTCATGTAGTCAGCTACAAACCGCTTTAGCGGATTGATGGCCACAGGCTCATCGATCTCTCCGCGGTTGCATACCGCCTCACACGGGTGGTGGCAAATCCTGCCGCAGACCGAGGGCAATGGATTCCGCTCCCTGATCAGGTCCAGCGCCTCCTTGAATTTGCCGGCGGCGATGAGGGCCACGTACCCCTGGCAGTTTACGTTTGCCGGACAGGTCAGCACGCAGGGAGGTCTGTTCAGCTTCGAGATGGCGACGGCGTTGGGAGTGGCCTGCGGGTATGCCTTAAAGACCGCCTTGCGGTCTGCGAGCCCCTCCTCAAACTCACTCGGCAACGCAACCGGGCATACCTCCATACAGTCGCCGCAGCCGTTACACTCCTCCAAATCTATAAACCGGGGTTGTTTGCTGACCCGAACCTGAAAATTGCCCGGCTCCCCTTCAAGCGACTCCACCTCGGCATTGGTGATGATGTCAATGCTGAGGTGCTTGTCTACCTCAATAAGCTTAGGAGAAAGGGTGCACATGGAACAATCATTTGTGGGAAATGTCTTGTCGAGTTGCGCCATCCTGCCTCCAATGGCAGTCGAACGCTCGACCACATAGACCTTATATCCGGCGTTGGCCAGATCGAGAGAGGCCTGCATCCCACCGATGCCGCCTCCCACGACGAGGACCGCTCCTACCTTTTTTGCTCCGCCGGCCTCTCTCTTTCTCTTCCCAGCCATCCTGTCGCGCACCTCAGGGCTGATGACCCTTCAATTTACACTTCTCCCCTTGACCTTTGAACACCTTGTTGACGCCCCTCGCCACGCCCCGTGCTCACCTGAGCGAAAAACCCCTCTATACCAGTGATGGAAACCTGATTCGCTCCCAAACCCAGAACTCCGTGGTCGATCCCCATACAGAGGCCAAGGAGTTGCGGATAGAGGATGGAGGGGAGACGATGGTCTTTTCCCCTTTTTGACGGCATGCTCCCCTGAACGGTGTCAAACTGAATCTGACAGTAAGGACAGGCCACGCAGAGATATGCCGCCCCTGCGCCGGTGCCTGACTCAAGCTTTTTCTGTGTCAAGGCCGTCGAGAGTTCATCATTGATCCCACGCACGGGTGCCCCGCAACATTCAAGTTTCAGGGGCCAGTAAATACTTTGAGCGCCCGTGATCTCAATAAGTTGATCAAAGATGGTGGGGGACAGGGGATCGTCGAATTGGACGACGGTGCTCGGTCGCAAGATATGACAGCCATAGTGGGCGGCAATCCGAAGCCCGTCATACATCCGCTTGACCTCTTTCTGTATAGCTGCAATCCCGACATCATGGTACAAGACTTGGAGGAGGTGTTTCACCTCGATCTCCCCTGTATATCTCAGGCCCTCTTTTTCGAGATGCGAATTCACTGCATTGCGAAGTAAGGCGTCCTCCTTCAGGAGATGGTTTGCTTTCTTGAGGCTGCCGAAGCAACATTGACACAGGGTTATGATATCCAGGTCATCCCGCTCAGCCAAGGCGAGATTCCGTGCCGACAACTGTAGGAAGGCCTTAAAATTAATGTTTCGTAAGGGGTAGCCGCAACAATTGAATTCCTTAATGTCGACGGCGTTTACAGCGAGTGCCTCCAAGACAGCCCTCGACGCGGACTCGTAGTGCGTGAGACGAGCCGGAATGGTGCAACCGAGAAAGAGGGCAAACTGTTTCATCGTTTTCTCACCGCTCGAGCTGCTTGTTCTCCCACAGAGGCAACAATACAATTTTTAAGCTCATATAACACATCGGTGATACAGACCCCCTGGGGACACTGTTCCTGGCACTGATAACAGGTAAGACAGTCCCAGAGCATCGTGGCGCCGAAGGCCAGGCCGCTGAGCCCCAGCGCACACGCATGCATGATTTGGTGCGGGAGCAGGCCGAGGACCTCTTGAGGCTTTTTGTAGTTGGCTACAACAGGACAGGCGTTGGTGCACGTTTGACAGCCAAAACAGACGGAGAAGGTGCTCGCCTGCGCGGAGAGATTGAGCCTCCCCTTGAATGCCCCATCCCTGCGAGGCAGGGGCAAGACCTGATCCTCCCCCTTGGTGTTATCCCCCTTGTCGGCAATGGCATTCCGCGCCTTCAGCAGGGGTCTCTGATAATCCCGGTGCCCTATCTCCTCTTTCATCAACCCCCGGTAAAAAGACAGGGGAGAGAGCAGGGAAAACTCCGGCAAGCCTTTCTGAAGGAGCATCTCCCGCACATTGAACCACAAATCCTGCAAGTTGATCCCCACAGGACAGACCACGGTACAGCGGTAGCAATTGGTGCAGAGGTAGACCCCCTCCTGGATTGTCTTGAGTTCGTGGTTTGTGAGTTTCCTCCCCGATGCCAGCGCCTTGATGGATGCAATCTTTTCAGAGGGAAGGATGTTGATATTGGGGATCTCATCCAGGGCCGCGGCAACGGAACAACGCACGGTGCAGGTCCCGCAGTGGGTGCAGGCATCCAGCTCTATCATCTGTCTGGTGGCGATATTGGCTGGCGCCGATTGGCCTCGCTCCATAACCGCATTGGCGAGCAGGCTCAAGGGACTGGCGATGATATGAAACATCTTGCTGAAGGGGAGGTACGCCAATCCAATAAGGCAGGCGAAGAAGTGAATATACCACAACAGTCCGTGTGCGTTCAGGCTATCTAACCACAAGGCGAACGGACTAATGATCCTGGCCACCCCATAGCCCGTAAAGGCCCACTGAGAACGGGAGTGACACGCTACACAGCTTGCCTTATTGAGTTCTTCCCCTTGCGCAAGGGTCTCGGCAGTAAACGGCCCGTGCCCCGTGGGGGAGACAACACCATAGTGTTGTACCCAATAGGCCTCCAGGGACTGTAACTCTTGCGCATCCTCCAACCCGGCGTAATCCGCTACCATCTGCCGGTAGATGGTGTGCGACGTAATTTTCACACCTTCCAGCGCAATCCCGGAAAGCAAGATGACGGCCACAATGATGATGGCGTAGTGATCCCTGACGTTGGTAAAGAGCCGGGGTATCCTCAGAATGAATCGCCGGTAGATCGCAATGGCCACGCCTACAAGGACCAGGACCCCAAACAGGTCCCGAAGGAAGAAAAAAGGATTGATGGTCGAGTAGTAATTATCAAAGAGGGCGGCGCTGGTGTATCTGCCCAGGGCATGCATCACAAGAAGCAGCATAAACCCGCCGTAGATGGAGATGTGCATGAACCACCTGAGAACGTCCTCCCTCAGGATCTGGCGATTGAGGACTACATCGAGGATGAAGACCTTACATAAAGTAAAAATCTTGACGCTGAACAGCGTACAAAGAATTCCCCTGAGGGAAGAAAAAATCCTTCTCGATATGGTGATGTTACGAGCGCCGATGCTGATGGATGATCGGAACCAGGTGAAGATCTTATAGAGCAGACCTGCCCCGAAAATGGCTAGTGCAAAGTATAGTCCTAAAGAAAAAAACATCTGTCCCCCCTCAAGGCAACAGGATGTTAAACTACTTGCTTCACCTCACCTTTTCTCAGCTCCAAGGACGATGGGGGTATCGCGCCTGATTATCCTTCCGCGTGCTCCAGGATGGCGGGGACCTTGTCCTCCCACCCCATCGCAATGATACTCACCCCCTGACACATGCCTCTGAGCCCCTTGATAATCTCCGCCGCTATCTCAATAGAGGCCACTATCTTATCCGGCGCTTTCAGCAACCGTTCAACGATCTCTTCGGGGATCACGACCCCCGAAACGTGTTTGTTTATGTATCTGGCCATGCCGGCTGACTTCAGCACCATCAGCCCCGCGATGACGGGGGCACCAAAGGTCCGCGCCTTCCGCATGACGGTCTCGAATTGTGCGAGATCGTAAATCGAGGTCGTAACGAAGAACTCCGCGCCGAGGCCTATCCGCTCTTCCATCCCCCGCATCTCCGCATCGAAGTCGTGGCCGCGAACACTGGCATCGAGCCGCGTACCCACGCAAAAATGCGGACGCCCTTCAAGATCTCCCCCGCTCATATCATGACCCTCTTGGAGATTCCTGATCGCCCCCAAGAGCTCAGGCAGATCTATGTCGAAAACCGCCTTGGCCTCGGGATGATCTCCCAGTTTCGGATCATCCCCCACGACCGCCATCATATTCTCAATTCCCAGATGATAGGCACCCAGCAACTCCGCCTGAACCGCCACCCGATTCTGATGGGCACACGAGATCTCACAGATCGTCTCGTACCCCTTATCGAGGAGATACCGACATGCCGCCCAGGAACTCATACGCATGACCCCTCCCTGAAAGGAAGGTATAGAGATAGCCTCCACCTTCCCCTTCAAGGGTATCAGCTGTTCCTCAAACCTCTTGACATCTACCCCCTTGGGAGGTAAGACCTCTACAATCGTTAGAAAGCTTCCGCTCTTCAGCCGCTCACGCCACCCCATGGAAACCTCCTTCTCGTGAGTCAAAATGAGCCTCCACTGTAAGCAATTTTGAGATAAGACTCAAGGGATTTTTATGGATTCCCTGCATCCTCTTGCGCAGGCACCTCCTCATATTCCACCGGCAGCACAACGCGGAAGGTCGTTCCGCTGCCCACCGCGGTATCGACCTCGATACTCCCCTTATGCTCCTTCACGATGCCGTACGACATGGAGAGTCCCAGGCCTGTCCCTTCACCAACCCTTTTGGTGGTGAAGAAGGGATCGAAGATCCTCGGCAGGATATCCTCGGGGATACCGCCACCGGTGTCTGAGAATTCTATGGCGACCTTATTGCCATCTCTTGCAAAGAAGGTCTTTATCGTCAGGACCCCTCGTCCGTGCATGGCATCAGCCGCATTGATCATGATGTTCAGAAAGACCTGCTTCAATTGACCGGTGTTACCCCATAGCGGAGGGAGGGATGGATCAAGCTCCTTGATGATCTCGATGTTGTGAAAGGTAGCCTGGTTCTCCAGAAAGAGGAGACCGTCGGTTATGGCCCTATTGACATCGATCAGTTCCTTCTTGTCTCCACTCTGGCGGGCAAACTCGAGCAGACTCTTTACGATTTCCTTACACCGCGTCGCTTCATGGACAATCCGCCCGAGGTCTTCCCGCATAGCGTCATCAGGCGCGAGCCCTTCCATCAGGAGACTGGCATATATGATGATACCCCCCAAGGGGTTGTTTATCTCATGGGCGACGCCGGCTGCCATATCGCCCAAGGACCGCAACTTCTCTAATTGAACAAGCTGGAGATGAGTCTCCTGGAGCTGCTGTTCCATGACGCGCTGCGGACGAAGGTCGGTAAAGAACCCCACGGACGCCACCTCCTGGGCATCCTGATAGACGATGGCAGCCGAGAGGTGTATCGGGATCTCCCTCCCCCGGCTGTCCACCATCTTCAACTCCGAGCCCGTATACCTGCCGATCCCTCCATAGTCAGGGCTGCGCAGTCTCTTCATCACCTCTTTGGCCACGCCGGGCGGATAGATGTGGGTAATGTGTATCTTTCCCAACACCTTTTCCGCCCTATAGCCGGTCAACTCCTCAGCCGCCCTGTTAAAGACGATGATATTCCCCTGTATGTCGGTAGCGATAATGGCATAGGGAGAGCTTTCGATGAGCCGTTTCATGAAATCATTGGTCTCTTCGAGCTCCCGTTCCAGCTGCTTGCGCCGGGTGATGTCGATGTTTATCCCCTCGTATCCGACGACCTTCCCCGCGCTGTCACGGATGGCATGGGCGGAGAGCAGCACCGTGATCTTCCCGCCATCCTTTCTCTTAAACTCCACCTCCCACTCTCTGACAGAACCGTCCCGTTCCATCATCTCCCGGAACACATCGCGTTCCTGGGGTATCACGTAGAGGCCCGTGACGATATCTATCCGTAAGAGCTCCTCCTTGGTCTCATACCCGAGCATATCCAAGAGGGCCTGGTTGCAATCTATGAATTTTCCTTCCGGGTTGCTGATGAAGAGACCCTCCCCAACCTGTTGGAAGAGCTCCCGATACCTCTTCTCCGAGAGCCTGAGCCGCTCTTCAAACCTCTTGCGCTCGGTGATGTCGGTGAGGTAGGCGCATCCCTTGACCGCGCCCTCCCCCCCCTCGGCCAGGGCCAAGCAGAGGTAGATATCCCTCTGCTCGCCCCGGGCAGTGGAGATCTGCACCTCTTGACAAAGCTTATCCCCGGGGGCCTTGAGCTGCCCGAGGACCTCCTCTACCCCGTGTCCCAAAATCGATATGACGTCTTTTCCCAAAAGCCCTTCTGGAGGATAGCCGGTGAGTATGGTGGCCATCTGGTTGGTGAAAGCTATAGAGCGATCCTCGTCAAAGACGAGGATCCCGTCATTGCTCATCTGCACCAGGGCTCGGGTGTATCGGTCTTGTTCTTTTTCTGGAGAGGGTAGCGCGGGTGAGATCGACTTGCGGTTGCGGGTTTTCATCTCACATCCATTGTAAAACAATACGTATCTCTTCGCAACCAAGCCTTCAGCAAATCCGGTGACATTGCTAGCCACTTAAGGGCTCAAGCAGCCTATGCCCTCCCATAGGTGTTTTTAATAAGAGTAAGCTTCTCTCTTACGAGGGTTGAGGTCTGGGAAGGAGACCAGCGGCCTTGGCGATTTCACTAACCTTCTCTTCCCACTCAATGGCCATAAGGTGAACGCCATGCACCCCCTCGATCTCCCGGAGCTGTTCGATCTGTTCCACACAGATCTTTATCCCCTCTTGGGCCGGTTCCTTCGCCTTCACCATCCTCTCGATAATGGCATCCGGGATAATGATCCCCGCTACATTCTTGGCCATATACCGGGCCATACCGCCGGACTTAAGCGGTGTTACCCCCCCCAGGATATGTACCTTTTCATGGAGACCCCGGTCCCTCACCATCCGCATCCATTCTTTAAACCGATCCATGTCGTAGATGCACTGGGTTTGGATGAAATCGACCCCTGCCTTGACCTTCTTCGCCAGCCGGACCACCCGGAACTCAAACGGGTCGGCAAAGGGGTTGGCCGCCGCCCCGATAAAGAGTTTAATCTCACCGTCGATCTTCTCCTCCCCCCCGAGCAATTTCCCTTCATCCCTCATGGTCCGAACACACTGGATCAGCTGTATGGAGTCGATATCAAAGACATTGGCCGCATCCTTCTGGTTGCCGAAATTTTGGTGGTCGCCGCTCAGGCAGAGCATATTCTTGATCCCGAGGGCCGTGGCCCCGAAGATATCGCTCTGGATGGCGATGCGATTCCTGTCACGGGTAACCATCTGCATCACCGGCTCCAGCCCCATCTGAATCAAGAGGGCGCTCGTCGCGATGCTCGACATCCGGACGATAGAGGTCTGATTATCGGTGACGTTGACGGCGTCTACCTTACCTCGCAGGTATTCGGCCTTCCGCTTTATCACCGCTACGTCATTCCCCTTGGGAGGGCCAAGCTCGCCGGTGAGGGCAAATTCCCCTTTCCCCAGTATCTTCTCTAAATTGCTCCCGGACTTCATAGCTGTAGGTCCTCCCTTACCACCTTTCTTGGGCCGCCGCTGAGACTCGGCTTCCAGCTTTTGGCTGGCACGATCTCCTCCAAGACCGCGAGTTTCCCCAGGCCCTTGAGTCTGTCATAGATCAACTGCCAGGCGCAGTCCGTCTCTGGGTTGACCTCGCACTTTCCCCGCTGCGAACCCCCACACGGGCCGTTGAAGAGTCGTTTGGCACATCGGGCAATGGGACATATCCCCCCTGTGAGGTGTAAAATGCACTTCCCGCATCCGGCACACCGTTCCGCCCAGATACCCGCTCCAAGATTAGCCCCGTAAAACTGGGTGTTGAGGGCAGGCAGTACGATAGTGTTCTCCCCGGCCACCTCTGCCACAAATTGCACCCCTACCCCGCACGCCATGGAGAGGACGGCATCGGCCTTACGGATTTTCTCAAGGCAGGGCTCAATGTACTCCCTATCGCACTGTCGCTGGATGGTCGCCTCTTCTATCTCCTGCCTTCTCCCCTCTTTCTCGTTCAGCATTCGCAACTGGGAGGCAAGCACCTCCACCTCTTTCTCCCCGCCCGCCATGCAGACGCTCACACACGTGCCGCATCCCAAAATCAGCAGCCGTTTATAGGGCTCCACCATAGCCTTGATTTCCTCCAACGGCTTCCTCTCACCAACAATCATGTTACAGCCTCCTTTTGCCCGCGCTCCCTCTTCCTCAGGGGGCTGGGGCCTAGTTCTCTTGCTCGTTTGGTCATCTCTTCCACGGCGGCGGTGAACTTCGTGGCATCGGAAGCCCCCATGTTGAACATCTCCAACCGCTCAGGCTCCAATCCGACCTCTGCCAATAATCGCTTCGCGTAACCAACCCTCTTTTTAGCCCTTAGATTTCCTTCCAGGAAATGGCATTCTCCCTCTACTCACCCGGCCACAAAGATGGCATCGGCCCCTGCCTCAAAAGTCCGCAGCAGGTGGATCACATCCACC
>Ga0299915_10000985_pt1 | contig 20903 bp, 16 predicted proteins | sample RVTome_13_FD_200263 | JGI IMG/M metagenome (GOLD analysis project Ga0299915, IMG submission 200263) | Soil microbial communities from uranium-contaminated site in the Upper Colorado River Basin, Wyoming, United States - RVT92D227 (version 2) ... | reverse complement strand
TGGCCATCTCGTGGGCCTGTTGGAGCGACAGGTGGTCGTCGACCTCCATGTGGAGGTCCACGTAGAGTTGGCCCCGGTCGTCGTGGACACTGATGTTGTGGACGGCCATCTGGTTCCGCTCGGCCACAGTCCGGATACGCCGGGCGACGGACTCACGCTCGCCCTCGTGGGGGTCGGTGTGGATGACGACGTCGGCGCCCGGGGAGATCTGCTGGATTCGGGCCTCGGCGGCGTCAGCGATGATGTGGGTCCGCTCGAAGGACAGGTTGCGGTCGACCTCGACGGTCATGTCCACGAAGACGCGGGGCCCGGAGCGCCGGACACGGACATGGCCGACACTCATCACGCCCTCAACCCCGTCGGCGGCTTCGCTGATTTTCTGGGTCAGGCCGTCGGGCGCCGAGTCGAGCAGGACGGAGATGGTCCTCTTCCCGAGTTTGTAGCTCACGAAGATGACGATGAACGCCACTCCCAGCGCGGCCAGAGCGTCCGCCTTTGCCAAGAGGCCGGAATATTCAGGCAGAACGTTCCGGCCCAGCCAGACCAGGGCGAGCCCCCCGATGACCACGGACGAGCTCCAGATGTCTGTATGGAAGTGGAGGGCGTCCGCTTCAAGAGCCTGGCTGCGGTGTTGGCGAGCGGCCCGGTAAAGCATCCGCGAACGGCTGACATCCACCGCGATGGAGATGGCCATGACGAGGAAAGCCCAGAAGCTTGCCTGAACCTCCTTGGAGTGAAAGAAAAGGCGCTGGACGGCCTCATAAATGATCCAGCCGCACGTAAGGAAGAGGAGGACGGTCTCGACGAGGGCCGAGAAATTCTCGACCTTGCCGTGGCCGTAGGGGTGTTCGTGATCGGCCGGCTTGTCGGAGAAACGGACGGCCAGGAAGGTGACGACGGCGGCCACGAGGTCCAGGCCGGAGTGGGCGGCCTCGGCCAGGATGCCGAGGCTTCCCGTCATAAGACCCACCACGAGTTTCATGCCCGTCAGGAAAACCGCCGCGATGACGGAGTTGGCGGCCGCCGACTTCTTGTCGATGCCGCCCGCAGCCGGTCCGGATGTCCCCTGCGCATTCATGATCGTTCCCGCGTTCAAAAAGTCCATTTATTCTAGCACAGCGTCTCTGACAATACAAAAAAACGCCGCCAGGCCGCGATGGATCTCAACGCGGCGTTCGGAAGCGATTGACTCCCCGCCCGGCGTCGCATAAAATTCCCGTTGAGTGACATCGATGGAGGCGCTAAAAATGAGCAAAAAGAACGCCGGAAAGGCCGGGGACTCTCTCCGGTCCCTGCCAAACGTCGGCAAGGTCCTTGAAGAGAAGCTCAAGCGGATCGGCATCACGTCCCGGGAAGAATTCCTGAAGCGCGATCCCTACAAGGTCTTCGACGAGCTCAAGGAGAAGGTCGATCCAACGCTCTGCCGCTGCGCCCTGGCCGCGGTCGTGGGCGCTAAGAAGGGGGCTCCCTGGCACAGGATCACCAAGGACACCGCCCGGGAATACGAGAAGCGCCACCCCTTGCACAAGTGGGGGCCTTGCTGAGTGCCGGCCAGGTGGTCAACATCGAACCCCCGGACTGGAACAGGATAGAGAATAAGATCGGCAGCGAGGTCAAACCGACGAATTGATTTTGTGGACGAAGATTATGCTTTCTTGGCCAGAAATATTTTTGCGGGAAGCAGCAAGCCGAACAGGAAAAGCACCATCCCAATTGAATGCAGGATCAGGTTGAACATGTCCTTCTCGATGATCTGCATGATCAAGCCATATCCCCAGGCAATGCCGCCGACCAGGAGAAACGCCCACCACGCCCACTTCTCGCCTTTCCTGAAACCTGTCAAGAGCACGAAGAACATCGCGATGGAGATGCAAAGGGCGAAGACCCCCATGTGTCTCGTCTGGACGACGATCGTGCCGGCGACACCAGGATCCTGAACATCCGCAAGGACCTTGCCGGTCCTGGCTTCGAGCGTGCTTTCCGCTATCCTCTGGGGAGCAAAAACGATCAGGAGCGAGTATGCGCCTGAAAAAAGCATGGCGATGACAAGAATGATAGTGGCAGTTTTTAACACGTCCACCCCTCCTTAAATTAAAATATTAGCCATAGACTGGGGCTCTTATCCCTTCTGGCTGGAAATGATAAACCTTGAAGGAAGGACAAGTCAAGGAAAAATAAAACGGGGGGCTGCCGCGGCTTCTGAGCGTCACTACGCAGGAAGCTTGAAGGTTAGCTCGAAAGTCGCCTGATAGCGGGCCGCGCCCCCTAACGAGTCCCGCTCAACATGATCGCCCGAATCTCGTCGAGCAGGGCCTTGAGGTCGGCAAGGGTCGTGCGCGGATTGATGAGCGTCGACCGGAGCCAGACATGTCAGCGGAGATCGGCCTGGCCGATATAGAAGCGCCCGCTTTCAAGCAGAGCCCTCCGGACGCGCCGCTCGAATAGGTCCATGCCATCTCCGCTTCTGGCTGCGAATTGCGAACGTCCGTATGCAATCATCATTTGCCTGGATATTCGATGCGTCTTGTTTTAAAATGGGCCGATGACCGGGATCGGTCATGGACGGAGATCATGAGAGAGACGCACGGATGGATATTTTCTCTTTGTATGTTGCTCATTCCATTGTGTTTCCATGATGGAGGAACCGTGGGCGATTTAGGACAGCTCGTCCCCAAAAAGATCGGCGCCTGGCGGGCTTTGGCGGAGGATGCCGTCTACAACCGCCAAACGCTTTATGACTATATGGACGGCGGAGCCGAGGTCTACCTCGCCTTTGATTTCCAGCGGGTCTTCGCCCGCAAATACGCCGGTCCGGGAGGCCTCGAGCTGGGCCTGGACATCTACGACATGGGCTCTCCGGAGGAAGCCTTCGGCATTTTTTCCTGCGACAGGGCCGATCCGGCGGCGGGCATCGGCCAGGAGTCGGAGTACGGGTTCGGCCTCCTCCGCTTCCGGCAGGGGAGGTATTTCGTGACCATCACCTCGGGGAGCGAGAACGAGGAGAGCGGCAAGGCCATCCTGGAGATAGGGCGGATCGTGGCCGCCGTCCTTGGGCCTCCGGGACCCAAGCCCGGCCTTCTGGCCCTCCTCCCGGCCAAAGACCTCCTCTCAGACCGGACAAGCTATTTCCACGGAAACATCAGCCTCAATAACCGTTATTTCATTGCCTCAGACAATATCCTCGGTCTCGACCGGACGACCGACTGTGCGTTCGCGGAATACGCCCCGGCCCCGGGCGGGACCGGATATCTCCTCCTCATCAGGTACCCGGATGCCGGGCGGGCCCGGGCGGCCTATCGGTCATTCCTCTCCTCCTATCTTCCGGAGGCGGGCCCGGATGGGCTGGGCCGCATGGAAAACAAGAAGTGGGCCGCGGCCTCGCTCCAGGACACTTACCTGGCAATCGTCTTCGAGGCGCCGACCCCCGACTGGGCCAAGGAGATCCGGTCGTCTATACCATTCCCCATGAAGTGAGGTCCCCATGAATTCCCTCATCACCCGCCGCCATTTCCTTAAAGGCACGGCCATGGCCGTCCTCGGCGCTTCCTGGGGCTTTCCCCAGGAAAAAGGGGCGAACAAAAAATCACGGGTCATCCTCATCCGGCATCGCGACGTCCTGGACGCAGACTCCAAGATCAACCCGGACATCCTCCAGGGGATGCTGGACGAGGCCGTGATGAAGCTTTGCGAAACGGATTCCCCCGGTAAAGCGTTCCAGACCCTCGTCCATCCCGGCGAGACCGTTGGCATCAAGACCAACGTCTGGTCCTACCTCCCGACGCCGGCCGAGCTCGAGGCCGCCATCAAGAAGAGGCTCATCGAGGCCGGGGTCCCGGAAACCCAGATCGGACTCGACGACCACAACGCGAGAACCAACCCCCTCTTCGTCAAAGCGACCTCTCTCATCAACGTCCGGCCACTCAGGACGCACTACCTGGCCGGAATTTCGGGCTGCATCAAGAACTACATCATGTTCGCCGAATCCCAGCCCGCCTACCATCCCGACAGCTGTGCCGACCTGGGGTCGTTGTTCAAGCTTCCCATCGTCCAGGGGAAGACGAGGCTCAACGTCCTGTGCGCCCTGACGCCGCAGTTCCACGGCCGGGGCCCGCACCATTTCAGCCGCCGCTACGTCTGGAGCTACAAAGGCCTGATCGTCGGCCGCGACCCCGTGGCCGTCGACACCATCGGCCTGCGGCTGATCATGGCCAAGAGGGGCGAAGTCCTGGGGCCGGCCCAGGCCCTGCCGCCTGTGCCCAAACACATCCAGCTGGCCGACACCCGGCACGGGATCGGCACGAGCGACATCAATGCCATCGAACTCATCAAACTCGGCTGGGACGAAGACATCCTAGTCTAGAAAAGCATCGAGGCCGACCAGGGAGTTGAACATGAAAACCAACACGAAAAGCACGGCCCTCTTCCTAATCTTGGCGGCGGTCCTTGCCCGGCCGATGACCTTCGGCCAGGAAGAACCCCCGGAGTTCGTCAGCTCCATCCTGTGGTCGAAAGCCTACGACCTCGTGGTGGAAGGGAATACCGCCTACTGCGCGTTCCTCAACGGGCTCATGGTGCTCGATATGACGGACAAGCGTTCCCCCTCCAAGCTCTCCGAGATCTATCTCGGAGGAGGGTTCGGCATCGCCAAGTCGGGTTCCTTGGTCTTCATCGCCGCCGGGAAAAAGGGGCTCGAGATTGTGGACGTTTCCGATCCGCGGAACCCCGCTCTCAAGGGTGAAACCGCCCTCCCCGGCGCGGCCAAAGCGGTGGCGGTCCGGGACGGCCGAGCCTTTATCGCCGACGGGAACGCGGGCCTTCAAGTACTTGATGTCCGAAACCCAAGCTCGCCGCGGACGATCGGCGCCTTCGATACGTCCGGGGTCGCCGAGGGAATCACCCTCGGGGAAAACGTCGCCTATGTCGCCGACGGGGACGCGGGCCTCGTTATCATCGACGTCCGGGACCCGGCCAAACCGAAGAAGATCGGCGCCTTCGACACGCAGGGAACGGCCCGCCAGACGGCCGTGACCGGAGATCATATTCTGATCGCGGACGGGGCCTCCGGCCTGGCCGTCCTAGACATCAGCGACCCGTCCTCGCCGAAACAGACGGCCGTCGTTCCCACATCAAGCTATGCCAACAGCGTATCCATTTCGGGCCGGCTGGCTTGTGTCGGAACGCTCTATGACGGCGGCTTCCAGATCTTCGACCTCCGCGATCCGGCCGCACCGACGTCCCTGGCCATCCAGAAGTACACCATGTATAACGAAGCCTGGGATGTGCTGATCGAAGGGGACGCGGGGTACATCGTCGACTATTTCGCCGGGATCCATTTCGTCGAAATCTCCAACCCGGCCAAGCCGTCCATCGTCGGCCAGTTCCGGACCCCCGGCTCGATTACGGCCGCGGCCGCCCGGGACAACACCCTCTACGCCATCGGGGAGCTCTCCGGGCTTCAGGCGTTTGACATCTCCGATCCCAACCGCCCCCGTCATCTCGGGGCGTCGGCGATCTCGCGGGGCATCCAGGGATTAGATGTCCAGGGGCGTTACGCCTACGTCACTGAAAGGCGGGTCATGAACATCTGCGACCTTTCAGAGCTTCCCACGATAAAGATCGCCCGTTCTTTCCCCCTGCCCGGCGTGCCGCGGGCCGTCGTCGTCCGGGGAACGTACGCTTATCTGACCTCCGATCACTCCGGCTTTCACGTCATCGACATCAGCGACCCCAGGGCGCCGAAAATAAAGGGGTCGTTGGAGATGCCCGGCTTCGCCTATGGGCTGACCGTTGCCGGGGACAGAGCATACCTCTGCAGCAGCGACACCGGATTCCATGTTCTGGACATCTCCATTCCCGCCAGGCCGAAACTCCTGAGCTCTTTCCGCACGGCGGGCGAGCCCTATGCCGCCGCGGTGAAGGACAACCTCGCGTTCATCGCCGACGGCCCCGAAGGCCTCCTCGTCCTGGACATCGGCGACCCCGGAAAGATCAAAGCGGTGGGCCGGGCCCCGTTCGAGGGCTTCGCCAACGGGATCGTCCTGTCCGGGAAATTCGCCTATGTTTCGGACGAATCCTCGGGGCTCAGGAAATTCGACATCGGCGATCCGGCCGCCCCCAGGTTCATCGGCCTCTACGGGACTCCGGGGGAGCCGGCCGGCGTCAGCCTCCATAACGGCCTCCTCATCGTCCCCGACTCTTTTTCATTGTTCGTACTAAGGTAAATCCGAGGGCGGCCCAAGAGAACACGTTGATTTCATTAAAGAAAGGCCTGATTACGGGGCGAAGGATGGCCTTGCGCCGCAAAACTTCCCGGGGCTCGCCTCAGTCCCGAGGCACGGACTCTACGTCCTCGATGGTCAGGGCTTCATCGTGATCGCCCGAATCTCATCGAGCAGGGCCTTGAGGTCGGCAAGGGTCGTGCGCGGATTGATGAGCGTCGTCCGGAGCCAGACATGTCCTCGGAGATCGGCCTGGACGATATAGAAACGCCCGCTTTCAAGCAGAGCCCTCCGGACGCGCCGCTGCAGCCCGTCGAGGTCCCCCTCTCCTCTTTTCAGGTAGCGGAAGCAGACGATGTTGCTCTCCGGCTCCACGGCCGGTTCGAAATCGCCCGATTCCCGGAGGAGGGCGGCAAAGTCGCGCGCCAAGTCGAACATGGCTGTGACGTAGCCGGCGAAGAAGTCGGTCCCGTAGGCCGCCAGCGAGATGAACAGCCTCAGACCCATCATCGTCTTTGTGCATTCCATCGTCCGGTGGGCAAAGTTGTACCACTCCTCGCGCGCGCCTTTCTCGAAAAGATAAGAGGCCTTCTCGGAGAACGCCTCGTAGCTCCTCCCGCCGTCCCTGAAAAGAACGGCGGTGATGAGGGCGGGCATGAGCAGGTTTTTGTGCGCGTCCCAGATGAAGGAGTCGGCCTTGTCCAGGCCGCGCAGAAGGTGGCGGTATTTCGGGGACAGGAGGGCCCCGGCGCCGTGAGCGCCGTCGACATGGAGCCAGAGGCCGCGTGAACGGGAGAAATCCGCCGCGGCTTTGAGATCATCATAGCTCCCGGTGGCCGTGGAGCACGCGTTGGCGACCAGGGCGATCGGCCGGCGGCCGCGCTTGACCGCCTCGTCAAAGGCGCGCCCGAAATCGTCCGGCCGCGCATGGAATAAGTCATCGACGGCCACGGGGGCTACGGCCTCCTCGCCGAAACCCATGATCGCGACGGCCCGCTTGACGCTGTAATGGCAGGATTCCGGGACGAGGACCGCTGCCGGAGCTTCGCTTCCGACGCCCCGGACCCAGACGTTCCCTTCGGCCGCGGCTTGCCGCGCCGCAAGGAGGGCCGTGAGATTTCCGATCGACCCGCCGCTCGTGAAGACTCCGTCCGCGTCCGGCCCCCAGCCGGCAAGCCCGGTCATCCAGCGGGCAAGCAGCCGTTCCATCGCGACATTGACCGGCCCCATCTCGTAGATGGCAGTCCCGTTGTTAAGGAACTGGCCCGCGAGCCCGCCCAAGGCGGCCAACGGAAGCGAGGTCGTGCACTGGTGCCCGATGAAGCGAGGATGGAGGAGGTTATTCGACCTGTCGAGGACCTCGCCGAGGAGATCCGGGAAGGATGTTAATGGCGCGGGGCCGAAACGTCCGGCCCAAGACTTCAGCATGGCCTCGGGATCTTCGTATTTCAGGACGCGGGGCCGCATCCCCGGGGTCGAGGACGCCAGAAAATCCGCCAGTTGATCGACAACCTTGTGCCCCTCGACGCGAAAGGATTCCGGGTCGAAGGCTTTTTTCAGTTGATCATCGTACAGGCTCATGTGGGTCTTCTTTCAGGCCGCGCGAGGGGGCCGGCCTGGAGCAAACGGGCTTCTTAGCGCCGCCCCGGCGCGATCGGGGAGAAACACGGAAGTGCCAGGAGCCGGACTCAAACCGGCACGGAGCTTGCGCCCCGAGGGATTTTAGGTCCCTTGCGTCTGCCAATTCTGCCACCCCGGCTCGACGGCAAATAAAGTTTATCCGAATCGCCGGCCTTATTCAAGGGACTGTCTCCAGGACAATCCTTATTTAGCCCCATGGGCGGAAAATCCTCACGTACGGCCAAAGGACGATAGACTCCCGCTCCCGGTGATAATGATGATGAGAAAGGAAAGAAGAATCCGGGCCCGTCGCAGCCGGCCCGGACATTCATCGATTTCCACGGCTCAGCGCTAGCGCACCGCCTTTAAAGCGTTAATTCGTCCGTTGCCGGAATACGGATCGACGCCGGGCTTTAAGATGTCGTCGGCGGTCTTCTGGATGAGAGCCTTAAGCCGTGCCGGGGATAACTTACCGTACTTGCCCACGATCAGCGCGGCCACACCAGACACGTGCGGCGCCGCCATCGAGGTGCCGGCCGCGAAATAATATTGCCACGCGCCTCCGCTGCTGCGTCCTGCTGGGCTCAGAACCATGTCCAGAGACGTTCCACAAGACCAGTCGCCTCCTGGCGCCGCCACGTTGATGACCGACCGTCCAAAGTTCGTATAGGACGCCGCTCGATCGAAGTCTGCGAGCCCGCAGGGTCCGGTTGCCGAGACCGCCATGCCGTTGCCGGACTGGGCAGGGATGGACCACAAGCGGCTGTTCAGGTTGACACCCTCATTGCCCGCCGAGCTGACGCAAAGAACACCGGCAGATGTGGCATAGTTGATGGCGCGGTCGAGCGCGGCGATCAGCGGTCCCGCCCCGCCACCACCCGTGTTGATGCGGTCGAAGGTCGCGCCCAAGCTCATGTTGGCCACGTCCGCCTCGATGCTGGCTGCATAAATAAGCCCCTGGATTACCCAGGAGAACTGTCCGCTCCCGGACTGACTAAGTACCTTGACGGCGACAATTTCCGCCTGGGGAGCGACACCCTGGACGCCAATATTGTTGATCGGCGCCGCGATGATCCCGGCAACGTGGGTGCCGTGGTTGAATCCTGGGATGGTCGGCACCAATCCCTCGCTTGGCACGAACGACGTGCTCAGCCCAAGGTTGAGGTTAGGCGCGATATCGGGATGGCCGCTCCAAATTCCAGAGTCAAGCACCGCCACCCGTGCACGCTTCACTCCCCAGCCCTGGTCACCGGCAAGTGCCGTCTGATCGGCATGGATCTGACGGATGTTCCACTGGTATCCCCAGTAGGGTTCAGAGTTGACGCCGGTGACTTGAAGGTCTGACTCGGACGCCTTGACGACCTTTTCCCTTGGGATCCACTGCACCTCGATGTCCTCTGCAGCTTTCTGCACCCTGGGGTCCGCGGTGACGACCGCTAGGAAGTCCGGGTTGAAGGACGACGCCAGCACGACCCCAATCTCCGGGATCTTGGCCGTAATCGCGCCTCCCGCAAGGGCGACCAAATCATCCAGATCGGCGCTTCCCTGGCCATGCCCCTTGGCCACGATCAGGTAATTAGTCGGGGCGCCCGAGGCGGGCGCCACACCCGCTAACAGCACAAAAATGAGTGCCATGACCTTTAAGAACCTGCTCATTATTTCCTCCTTTCTGCCGCCGACATCGCCGGCAGCAACTTTAATCGCGGTGGCACTATAAAAAAGAATTTTTCAAATGTCAATCGGCCGGACTGAACTTTTTCATTTCGTCGTCGAGGCCGGTCATCTGCCAGCGGATAAGCGACATGGGAATGAGGCCGGCGGCGATGAACTCGACCATGAATTCGTTGAAACAAAATCCATCAGTGCCTGCCAAAGAATGATAGATTCCCCCTCTTAACTTTGGATTAGGCTGATTAGATCAAAAGGACAATCCAATAGCCAGCCCCTCCCCCAGGGGAAAACCGGGAAAAACAGAGTGCCGAGGGTCGGGCTCGAACCGACATGGAGCTTGCGCCCCGAGGGATTTTAAGTCCCTTGCGTCTGCCAATTCCGCCACCCCGGCCTGGTCTATGATCAATACCTTGCTCTTCGCTGCTGGGCGCGTGGCATAAAGCAAAATACCTAGTCTTATTAATTTTTTAACATTTTCGGACATTTACGTCAATAATTGACTTCTTTTAATTCGTTAGTTTAAAAATAATAAAAAGTTCTGTCAGCTTGTTATTTAGTATGGGCCAAATAATAAGACTCATCCAGAAAATCTGTTCATTAATGCTAATGGTAATTCTTACTTTAGGTTGTAAAGATGAAAATGCTCCGACTTTGCCAAATCCTCCGATTAACGGAATGGGTTGGAGCATAAGAAATAGGCTTGGACAGGGATGTCTATGTGACCGGTTGGGTAACAGACAGAACGAATCCCAATAATGATAATATCGGATTTTGGGGAGCTGCTGATGAACTCATCAGCTCCTGGCAGTATACCGTGAAGGTAATGCGTCGAGCCCAAGATTTTTTGCTAAGAAAGAAGCTTAAATCCTGGGTTTCATAAAAATTAAGGAGGAGAGGTCAAATGAATATAAGTCAGCTACCAATTCCCATTATGCTTATTCTGATCGGAGGGGCGCTTTTGCTTATAGCGATTATAGGAAAAACCCCAATTCCTTATTCGAGAATAACAATTAAACCTTAATCCTGCGTGAATCATGCATATATGATTTCATCTTATTCATTTAACTCTTCTGTTTTCAAGGACATTTGTTATAATTAATCATGTTTTATGGCTTGTCTAGAAACCTAACTTTTGGTGAGGTTTCTGGAACTCATGAAATAAGGGACTTTTTGAGAAAGCGATATCGGGATTTATCAAAAAGCGGGACCCGATGCTAGCGATTCCGGAGTGGGTGGCTAAGCAGATGTTGCAGATCGAAGCAGAAGCCCAGGTTGGGGCAGAAAAGGGAAAGCACAGCAAGAAGCGAAACAAACACTTAGCCGGAGCCAGGGCCCGGCTGAAGGACACACGGTTAGGCACGTTATACCTGATTTATTATATTATTGATATCCGCAAAATTAATGGAAAGCATTTTTCCCGCAAACCGGATCCCCAATATTTATAAGTCACTCAATAATATGGGTAGTGATAGTAGTTCCATTTTTAGAATTATCTTTCTAGTGCTTTTTCTGCGGCTTTAAGAGTCAACGCTATTTTCTGGTTATTTGGATCAATCTCAAGGGCTTTTCTAAGTTCTATGATGGCCTCTGTGTACTTCTGATTACGGAAGAGGAAATCTCCATATGCTATATAGAAAGACCCATCCCTCACCGGCTGCGTTGGTTCCAATTCAGCAGCTTTTTCGAAGAACTGATTCGCTTTCGCAAAATCTTTCAAGCCATCGTAAGCTAAAGCCAGGTCATACCATCCGAAAAAATAGTCCGGGCTCTCTCTGACGACCTGTTCCAGAAGCTCAGCAGCTTTCTCAGACTGGCCACTTATCCTGAGATTATGTCCCTCCATGTAGTTTTCGTACTGGCTCAGCATGATTTTCTCTTTTGCCAGATTCAAAAAATTATCTTTGGCAGAAAATCTCTGTACAAAATATTCCTCGGGCAGCACTTGAGGCTTTTCAACAGCCTGGTTGAACTCGTATGGGACATAAGTCTTCTGCCGGATAGAGAAAAACTTAATATTCACCACTGCCCCTTTCCTGTCCATCACAAAAAGCGTGTAAAACCTGAAGAGTTTGTTCTCGGGGTAGTAGCGAAAATAAGTATCCTTCACGCTTCCTGATTTTGCAAGATATTGAGCGAGTTCTCTTGTTTCAAAAAAACTTGTTGGCTTACCCCCTTCTTTGATGTCAAATTGAGATTTGAGATATTCGGTTGCCGAGGAAACAGCATCATTCAGGGAATACTCCTCGGCTTTCTGGAGCGAGTTGCTCTCGCCGACTCCCACAAAATAGAGGTTGAATTTATCTTCTGGCGGCTTGGTGAGCCAAGATGGCTCCTTTATCTCCTGTGTCTGGGCATAAGCATTTATCACAAGATTAAAGGGAATGGATGCAATCTGAATTTTTTCTTCTGATTTTAAAATTGCATCCAGCTCATGGATTTTTACCTGTACTCTGTCAAACCATTTGTTGCGTGCATCGTCGCTATCAGGAGGACGATATCCCCGTATGATGTCTATCAGAATCTCATCGGCTTTAGAACGAGCCCTGTGTGCTACACTCGAATATGCGCGATGATCCTTATCAAAAGCTGTGTTGTTGATGATAGTGATAGCAGTGACGGCAAAGCCAAGGATGACAACCACAGCCTTTGAGCCCTTCATCTTCAAATTATGGAGCGCTGCGGTGCTTGCGCCGAAAACCGCCACGAGGATAGTCAGTGTGAGCAGGACAAAAGCTGAACTCTCCAGCTTCTTAATCTCATCTTTGCGCTCTTGAACCATTTGTTTCAATACTTCCTGTTCATCATTCAGCTTTTGGCCCCAATGAGTAAGAGTGCTTACCAATAAGAGCCATGCCAGGAGCATGAAGGCAATAACCAAAACTCTTTTTTTCATGAATAACCCCCTAAAAGAATTTTTTTATTAGATTCTTCTATTTTTATTATATCACAAAACCAGAAACTTCTTATTCTCGCCGTGGAAAAGGCTTCTCGGGCGAAAATAGAAAAGGGACTATCATAGAAGGACAAGAGGAAATATGAGTCCTTCCTTTATATGGGGGGAGTTCATCAGAACATGAATGCTAAAAGAGAGGGCAAATATCGGGAAATGAAACATCTCAGGGCTGCAGAATTAGATAAATTTCAATTTTTCCATTCTTCATATAACTTAGCAATATGCCGTTTTGCAGCATCGAATCGTAATTCAAACTGAGACTGGAATGCATTCCGATCTTGATAAAGCCTGTGTTTTTCGGGCAAGGGCTCATCTTCTTTTAGCCGGGCATCAACGGCAATCTCATCGTGGTGAGGAAGACTTCCTCGCTCCGGAAAATCCGGTGCCTTTCGCATTTCATAAGGGATATGTACAAAGTTCTTTTCAAGAAAGCTTTGAAAGGGATCGTGTGTCTGAGCAAATCGTCCAGAAATAATTCGTTGTTCATCACAATAAGCAACTGCCTTCTTGCGAGCTTTGTTCTTATAAAAATGCGTATTAACTGTAAATCGATTTTCATCAAAGAGATTAAAAGGCTCGACTCCATAATCCGGCTGCATTTGTGCAAGCACAGCTTCATCATAGAGTGCTATTCGTTCAGTCTTATCTATCTTGGGTGCGAACTCAGCATATGATGTGTGGGCATAGAAATCTGCTACAGAATGTACAACGCCTGCTAAATTATTTAAGGTTTTTGGCACAGCTTTTAACCGTCTTAAGATGAGATCCCACCCTTCTTTGATATATCCATTATCGAAATGCTCACGTGGGTCGTATGACATCAACGTGTCGAGGGCGAGGCTGTATGCTTTTAAATAAATACGGTCAGCATAGCTCATATCTGAAAGCGTGAAATCAATAATATTATTGTGTGCCCCTGCTGCAAATTCCGGATTGAACTCCGGCCAGAATATGCGCTCCTGAACGTAATCCGTAAACGTTGTTGAAATAGTATTGCTTAGCATGCGCCACAAATGAGTGTCATTAAACACAAAATATGGGATGTAGTCGTATTCGGTCCAGATTGTAGCTGGCTTGCTTCTTATTAAATCCCGTGTTCTATCTCCTGCTTCTTTTGAAAGTAGCAATGGTTCAAGACACATCCATCGCCCGTCTTCGGTACGATACATAACCCAGACATGATCTTTCGATTTCTTTTTAGTCTTATTATACAGTTTGCCAAGCGCTACCCGAACCACATATCCGCTAATGCCTGATGCAAGCAAGAGCGCCGCCATTAAGAAAGCCCGATCTTCGCAATCTCCTCCCCTGCGCTCGATGGTCTCATCAGGGAAGAGCCATGAATCGAACTTTCTTCTTCCCGGTATATAGGTGATCGATTCAGTCATATACGAAGTGATCACTTGCACGCGATAATCGAAAGAACCTTCGCTGTGTGAGCGGAAAAACGCCTGTCTATCAAAGGGCAATGCGCTGACGACCTTTCCTATCTCTCGTCCAATAACAGCGTTATCCTTTGTTAGAAGAAATTCCCGGATATCGATGTCATATCGTTTTTTCTCATTTGGTATAAGTCTTGATGCCAAAATAATCGGATCGTGAACAATCTCATCCCCTTCCCAATTCCATCTTCCAGTTGTGCGAACATGAGAAAGTGTAAAACACATTATTCCTCTCCTTTTTGGCTAGATATATTTTTGAAATACAAATGCTATTCAACAAAACCATTGATATGGCCTTATGACGGAACGACTAAATGGCCCCTCCCCAGCTTATCCAGCAAGCGATGGAAATTGGTGAGGATTAGGAATGTGTCTGATTGAGAATAATATTCGGGCAACCATTTGGACGTGATATTAAAGTATCGATTCAGCAGGTTTGCCTTGCTGAAGCGGAGGAATGAACGCAGAAAGAATTCCCGCCGACCTTTGGCCGGATTTGGGAAATCGCTACCATATATGAGTTGGGATGCCGGAATTGTTTTAAATATCCGATCCAGAATTTTGCGCTTGCGGAATGGCGAAAACAATGCAGAAATATCCGCGTAAAGTCGCCAACTTGGCTTCACTGTCCGCAGCTTTTCAAACAGCTTCAGAGCTTCATTCACAAAATTGTCCTCTAGCAAATCAAAATAGGAACAGCCGCAATGGGCCAAGATGACAGTCACGCCCAGATCCAAAGCTTTTTCGATGTAGGCTGGATTGTTGTACTTATTAAACCTTTTATCCGAAGAGGGAATGGACGCTTCGACTCCCGTATGCAGCAAGAGGGGCAACTGGATTTCCGCTAATTTGATGTAAAAATTTTCGAGCTTCGTCTGGACCTGCGGGTTATCAAAATCAATCAAATGGGCGGACGGCATCCATTTGCATAGAACTGCTTTATCTTCATAATTATCCAACTCGCCCAGCGCATTTTCTCTAAACGGATGCACCGAAATTCCTGGCAACAATTTGGGAGTGGCTTGGCAGAGGCCAAAAACAAACTTATTGCTGACAAAGAGGTTGGATTTGATTTGTCCTGCACCAGTTTGCTTGGGGCCGCAATAAGTTCCATCCGCGTCATAAACATTGTCAAACGCCAATACAACTGCATAATCAATAGAATTCGCCGCGTTGATCTGTTTGCACAAGGCATCGATCATCAACTGATCGCCCACTTTTTTGCAGCCCCACCCTTTGAGGATTTTTAGAGCTTGAAAACCAATTCCTTCTTCGAACAATTTGGACCAATAAAGATCATCCGGATACACATCGCCGCAGCCGGCGATATGCACATGATTGTCGATTGTTTTATAGAGATTGCCCATATTCCCTCATACGTTGACTCCTTATCTGATATTCAAGGCCTTCTGACTGTGATCCTAGAAGTAAAGGAATCCCTGTTTATCCAAATGCTGACTAGGCGCTTCAGATAGCTGCTTTCCTTAAAAGTTGCCCCTTGCTCCAATTCCGCATCCAGCCTCAGAGTGATACATCTTTTCTGCTTCGCGGCTATTTCTCCTCTTGCCGCTTTAGACGCTCCTGTTCTTCGTTCTGCATGAGGCGGGTTCGGAGATTAGTCAAGTTTTTCAACACATTGAACCAAAACGGGGCGCCCAAACTCAGCAGGACAATGGTGATCAGGATCCCGAGGATTTTGCTGAATTCCCAGAAGTCCTTGCCGAAAACATCCCCCTTCCCAAGAATCTGCAGACTCATCTGGCTCAATGTCGCGTTCATCGTCGCTAATTCATTTCCCAAGCTCCCGAGCTTCATTTTAGAGACATCGGCCAGGGCGGCGTCGTATTTATTCTGGAGCTCCTCGTAAGTCACGCCGGCAGGGAGCTTGTTTTGAAGCCATTGTTCAGCACTTTCCTTAGAGAGGATGGATTGAGTCGGCGCATCGAATTTCGGCATTTCTTTCTTAAGAGCTTGAAAAGCCAGGTCATAGGACGTGGGCCCTCCCAGGACGGAATCTCCTATTTTTTGAATCTCCGCGATGTCGGTCACCAAACGTGTGCGGAGTTCCGGATTGGAGGAGACTTGTTTGAGAAGTTGAATTGAATCCAGCCGAAAGACGAGGGTAACGAGAACGGCCGCGCCGACTGCAATGATTTTCGAATGACGGGTGAAGCGCTGACTCAATCGGTCGACAACATTATCGAACCAGGCTTCCAACTCCATTATCTTGAGGCGGGCCGTTTTGAATTGCTCGAAGATGAATACATTCACTTTCTTCAATTCATTTTCCGCGGCCTGCCGCCAGTTTTCCGGAAGCGCCTCCAGCCGTTTCGTCAGTTCGCCCGGGTTAATGGCGGTTAACGCGCGCAATCCCGCAGCCGTGGTCTGGTTGAACTCCTTGATATCCTCCGACTCGGGGAGCTTGATGAGCAAACGTGAAAACTCCTCTCTTCGTATCACCGCCGGAAGCCTTTGGAATCGGCTCCAAAATCCCTTGTTCTTTTTCTCCAGGGAGATCATGGGATTGCCAAGAATCTTCCTGACGATGGCATCAGCATCATCCTTAAGGGACGGCTCAATTTGTGAGACCAGTCGTTTCAAGCCCCAGATGAGGTTTTTTCCTCTCAAGTTCAGCAGCGCAATCACGGTCTGGGTCAGTACCGTCACGATCAGGCTGGCCAGCAAAATAACCCCGACGAAAGCAATCAAAGACTCCAATTGATACAACATATGTACGCCTCCTTTGGAAAATTATCATAAAGGATGTGGATTCTCAAAAGCGGTAATTTTCCGATAGAATTTCCCTCTCCCGACGGATACATCATAAGCAACATCGAAAACCGGTGTCAATGGCCAAGTTGTACGAGTATCATAAGTATCATCTCCTGAGTCGCCTATTTGCATCCAACGGTACAAACAATGCCTCGAATACGTGAATTACTTGCCTTCCTGTTTTTTTTCTTCTCCCGCTCCCAAAGCTTTTGCCGCCGCGTCCAGGGCTCTCTTTACAAATCTTTCACTGAATCCGGATATAAAAGCAAGCACCAGGAAGCTGTACAACGAGGCTATCTGAATATTTAAAACATCTTGATATAACTCCGACTTGAACAAGAAGTAGATTGCCAATGCAGAGACGCCGCCAATGGAAACTCGCATTATGGTCATAAGGAATGCTGCGATTGCCTCTGGAATCCTGAATCGTCCCCGCGTGGCCATGAGAGAAAATATGGCGCTGATGGTAGCGCCCAATAATCCCAACAGAAAAATGGATAGGAGCATATCGGCATCTTGAGCAGCATGCCCTTCTCCCAGCGGCAACGCCCCCTTTCGTTTTTTTTAATATCTCATTGGCTTCAGCGTCCCGGACTTTAATAATCGCACCTGCATCATCAAACCAGTCGAACAAACTCAAAGAGAATCATCACGGCTTCTTGACCTCGGGATTCTGCCGATATTGCCTCTTCCATTCCTCAAAGTTCCATTTCGCCAGGAATTCAACGGCGGCGGCCTGACCATTGCGGAAAAGCGCCTCGCTGTCCTCCCCGCTGATCTCAAAATCGGTCGCTTTGACGTCCTTTTCATTCCCTCCCACGTTTACGACGGTCGGAATCATGATGGTGCGGTCGAAATCGCCCTGGGACTTAGAAATGTGATACTTGTCGTGCGCTTCAAGCATGCTGCTGACAATAGCTTTAATAAAAGTTAAAGGGTTTTTTATTGGATTCCAGTCAGGCTTCTTCAAAATTCTCTTGTCCGGCTCTATCAATTTAAATCCAAAGGTTGGCCAAGGAGGATTGCTCGTGCCGTCATCCAACAACCAGATCGGGTAATTGCTCAAAACTCCACCATCCACGATAAAATGTGTCCTCCCGCTGCTATCTTGAAGTTTAATTGGTTCAAAGAAAAAGGGAATGCTCATGCTCATCCTGACCGCCCTGGATATGCTGAATTGGTCTGGATCATATCCGAAATCTTTAAGGTCCCCTGGAAGCACAAGAAGTCTTCTATCTGTTATGTCAGTTGCGATTACCTGAACTTTATATTTATATTTCTCTTCAGGATAATTAGTCTTTATATCTCCAAATTTTGTTTTGCCTTTAATCTCCAATAAATCTTCAAACCATTTCTCAAAATATCTGCCTTCATAAATGCCATATTCAAAGCAGATGCTGAAAGCTTTTCCAGGAAAGCCAAATTTATCGAGCAGGCCTTTATCCTTAAATTTACTGTAATCAAGTTGTTCTAGCTCTCTTTTTATTTCTTCTGCATTATACCCGACTGCAAGAAGCGAAGCGACAATGGCACCTGCAGAGGTACCAGCCAGATTTTCAAATACATATCCCGCTTTTTCTATTTCATAGACTGCCCCAACTAATCCGATTCCTTTGACTCCACCGCCTTCGAAAACCGCATCGGTTTTTAAAAGCATATTTCTCCTCCCTAAAAATGATTCGCCAATTGAATTACTTTTTTCTAGCGATGCTTAAACAGGTGCCTTTTTGTACCTATTCAATTTTTATTAGTTCACATTACCGCTTTTTTATTCTTGCATCTAGAATGTATTTTCTGCTAATTTCAAGTTTGCGCAAAAGATCTTTTCTCTGCGCCTCAGATAGTGTTGGTTCCTGCGTTATGGCCTTATCTATTTTCCCAAGTTCAGTTTCTACATTCGTAAGAACTTTTTCTTGTAAAGCAGTTTTTGCCACGAAGTTTTTATCAGGAATCCAGGGTTTTATAATCGCAGCCTTAGAGGCCTCTTCAGGGGTTTGTGAATTGAAATAGGGTGTGAAAGAAGCGCCGCCAACTATAGTCAGATAGATCAAGAAGCCGTTAAATACTACGACTGCATATTTCTCAAATCTTCTTTCAGGCGAAACGAGGACAGCCACAAGGGCGACGATAATAGCGACAATAAGTCCGATAGGTCCCTGTGAAAGCTTGAACACTCCACAGAGAACGCTCGTGACGATCCAGGCAATAACTGCACATCCGTTAAGTGTGCCAAAACTCGCAAATGTAAAAAATTGATCTGGGATCTTGAATCCCCCTTGACCAGTCTACTGTTTGTTTCCTATTTTTGAACCTCCTTAAATTTAGTATCCGAGCTCGGCCTCTATACCAGGCCGGCGTTACTTGATCATAATGATGTTCTTCGGCCTGAACTTTTTGTGTTTTTGAAATATCCTTTTCTTGAGGAGGAAGATGCTTGTGTAGGCCCAAGGTCTCCGCAGAATTGATATATCACGCATCCCTCGAGCTACTAATGATTCGCAGAGGATTCTTCCCCCTGTCCTTTCATACTTGGTCTCTGGTCACTTGGGATAGCTTTTTTTACGAATCCTTCGATGAAATCAGTTCCTGCATATCCTATGCCGATCAGGGTGATAATGAATTCCTTTGTTACTGTTTTGCCGAAATAATTGATGACTCCCAGTATTCCTGCGATGGCGCCTACAATGAATGCTATTAACAGGCTGACGAAAAGCCTTTTGGCATCGAACATTTCTTTCATCGATACTTTTAGTTGAAGCGCCTCATCATATTGTTTCTTCAAGCCAACGATCACTCTTATCCCTTGCCCAACAGCCCCAAGAATGCCCCCTAAAATCAAATAAGACAATGCCTGATTAATTTCCATGTTACCTCCTTTTAAGAAAGAAAATGCTCCCTTTCTCGAAAATTTTTCTCAGGCTCCATTGCTTTAATATCCAAGTGCGGCCCGCGTCGCAGGTCCGACCTTACCATCAATCCTTAGTCCGTGGGCTTTTTGAAAACGTCTGACAGCCCGGTCGGTTTTCTTCCCAAAAATTCCATCAATATCTTCCTCCGGGAAATTGAGCGCCTTCTGCAATTTTTTAACATAATTGCTTCTCATCATGGGTCGTGTGAAGAAGAGGACCCTCTCAACAGGATCAGTCGCCGAGGCCGTAACTGGAGGCTTATAATTGATATCAAAGATCTCTTCGTTAATAACGACATTCCTTATTGTCAAGGGCAAAGGCAGTTCCCATTTGTCAGTGTCAATCATTTCCTTGAAGGAATCCATCCGATAGACCGTTCTGTGAAGAAGGACGTTGCTGTGGTTGGCAAGCCAGTCTCTTCTCGTGGAGACATAAGTCTCTATCCACTTTTCTTCACCGACATCCGAGGGCCCTCCATATTGTTGAACAATCCGATCTCTGATTCTCTCGAACGAGCCGTGAATCTTGCTGTCATAGATAACGGTCACGCCAAGAGGTCTTGATATCTTAAGATAGGAGGCGGCCTTTAGAGCAGGCTCCCAATAAACTCTGTCAAAGAATTCATTCTGAATTTTCTTCATAAGTGGGTCGTTGCCCGCCTGTCTAAGAAGAGACTTTACTCTTTCATTCTGATCAAGGCTGAAATCCCTGCGGTCAAAAGCGGTCAGGTAAGGCTTTAACGAAGTTGAGAATTGACCTTTGGAATTACAGTAAGTGTGGAGCAAAAGGGCGAGATTACCGCTGGCAAGGGTCGTTTGGCTTCGTCCATAAGTCAAATGCCCGTTGTCCCCTTCAAGAACCGAGACGCGGCCATAATCCCCCAGCGGCTTCCCGGTTTCAAAGATGTTAACAATCGCCTGAGAAGTCTTTTTTTGCAAAGCAGTCAGCATAATAGCCCTCCTCGGTTCAATGTTGGAGGCTTTCCCAGGAGGATTTGACCGGACATTTCTCCCCTCTTAAATCCATATTTCATATGAATCATCCATTTTGGGGTGGCTTCTATCTTACAAAATTCCCCTCTCTTTAAATATCTTGGTCAAACTTTTAGTTCTTTTGCCTTCATATAGATTTTTCTCGGCCAAGATGATAGACTCAGCCCCGTCTTTAAAATCTGAATACTGATTGAGATAAAACTGGCCTTCGAGGATCACAGTATCCGCTTTTTTCCTGCCCAGAAGCTTCCGAACTTTCCACAAACAGGCTGACCAGATCTCTCCATCGGCGTGTTCTTCGCCTTCCATGTCTTCGGGATAATGTT
>Ga0299915_10000984_pt1 | contig 20931 bp, 21 predicted proteins | sample RVTome_13_FD_200263 | JGI IMG/M metagenome (GOLD analysis project Ga0299915, IMG submission 200263) | Soil microbial communities from uranium-contaminated site in the Upper Colorado River Basin, Wyoming, United States - RVT92D227 (version 2) ... | reverse complement strand
CCGTCCTCGCCTCGACTCTCTACAACGGATGGGGACTCGGGCCGCTGTTGGCTCTCATCACGATCTTCTCAGAGGGGGCGCTCCTCCTTGTGGGCGCCCAGGCCGGTTTCATGGACGGGCCGCGGGTGATAGCCAACATGGCCGTCGACTACTGGTTCCCGCGCCGCTTCGCTTCGCTCTCCGACCGGTTCACGATCCAGAACGGCGTCCTGCTCATGGGCGGGGCGTCCATCCTGCTCCTCCTTTACGCTCGGGGCAGCATCCAGACGCTCGTCGTCATGTATTCCATCAACGTTTTCTTAACCTTCTCCCTGTCAAACCTGGGTATGTCCAGGTTCTTTATCAGGAACCGGAAGAGTGATAAGGAGTGGAAAAAGCATCTACCCGTCCACGTGATCGCTTTGATCGTGTGCACGACCATCCTCATCATCACCTCCTTGGAAAAATTCCTTGTCGGGGGCTGGCTGACTTTGTGCATCACAACCGTGGTCATCGTCCTCTGCTATCTGACCCGCGCCCATTACTCCAAGGTGAGAGGCGGGGTCCGGGAGCTCGACGACCTGCTCCTCAACCTGCCCGTCAAGGGTCCGGTGAACAAGGAGCCGGTGGACCCCAGGAACATGACCGCCATCCAGCTCGTCAACAGCTACAACGGGTTCGGAGTCCATACCTTCCTTTCCATCAACCGGAGCTTCCCGGGCCTCTACAAGAACTTCGTCTTCCTGTCCGTCTCCGAAGTGGACATCAGCGCGTTCAAGGGCTCGGACGCGGTCCAATCGCTGACTACCTGCACCAGCTGCGACCTCGAAAAATACGTTGAGCTGGCCAGGAAGCTGGGCTTTGCCGCAGCGTCAAGGTTCGACATCGGGACCGACATCGTCCATACGGCCGTCAACCTCTGCGAGAAGACGTCCAAGGAGTTCCCGAGGTCGACCGTCTTCGCGGGGCAGTCTGTTTTCCGCCAGCCCAACCTTCTTCACAGGCTGCTCCACAACGAGACGGCCTTCGCCATCCAACAGGAATTACGCTGGAGGGGGATCACGACCGTGATTCTGCCCATCCGGATCAACATCTGAGGTGAACCATGGCCAAGAAACTTTATCGATCGTTCGGGCAGAGAATGCTGGGAGGGGTTTGCGGCGGCATGGCCGAGTACTTTGAAATCGACGTTTCCCTGGTCCGGCTGATCTTCGTCGGCGTCTGCCTGGTCACGGCGGTCCTGCCCATGCTCCTCTTCTACCTTATCGCTTGGATCGTCGTGCCGACGGAGCCGAAGGCCGCCTGAGGGGGGTCGATGGAATTGACTTGAGAGGATTAATCGGATATAACCTAGTCAGTTTTCGGGACCAACGATGAAGAGCGCCATCGAAATACCGTTCAAGCACATCGCCATCGAGGGGGTGTTCAAGTCCCGGAAAAGCCAGCTGGCCAACCTCCTAGCCCAGAGGGTCGGGGGAAAGGTCGTTTTCGACCACGTCGGCAATCCCTACCTGAAGGAATACTACAACGAGAAGGAAGGGGCGGCCTTCCTGTCCCAGCTCGTATTCCTGGCCAACCGTTACCACCAGCAGGTCCGCCTGATGCAGAGGGACCTGTTTGTGGACCGCATCATTTGCGATTACCTCTTCGAGAAGGACAAGATCTACGCCTATCAGACGCTCTCCGACGATGAGCTCGTCGTTTACGAGAAGATTTACGGGATACTTTCCGAGAGAGTGGCCAAACCGGACCTCGTCATCTTCCTCCAGATCACGGTCCCGACCCTGATCCGCCGGATCTCCCGGGAAGGCGACCAGATGGAGAAGAACATCTCCGAAAAATATCTGGAGGACATCGTCGAAGCGTTCGACTACTTCTTTTTTAACTACCAGGCGACGCCGCTTCTCGTCGTCAAGGCCGACGACCTGGACTTCGGCCGGGAGGACGACCTTCAGGACCTCATCCAGCAGATCAGGGACATGAAGAAGAGCGCGCTGTATTACGTGCCGCAAAGCTTCACGGGCAAGGGCCCCAGGAAAGAATAGAGGGAGCGCGGAGGCCTTCGGGCCCCGGGACTCCCATGAAGCCTTGGGATTTTGCTTTACCTCAATCCGGTCCGAGGCCGGATGGGGAGAAAGGATGTGCCATGTCCGAACAAGAACCCGGAAAGATCACGGTTCCTTCCCTTTCGGCCAAAAAGGCTGCGGGGGAGATGATCGCCGTCCTGACCGCCTACGATTTCCCGACCGCCAGGATCCTGGACGAGAGCGGCGTCGACATCATCCTCGTCGGGGATTCCCTGGGGATGGTGGTTCTGGGCTACGAGAACACCATCCCCGTGACCATGGACGACATGATCCACCATACGAAAGCCGTGGCCCGGGCGGTAAAGCGCGCCCTGGTCATCGGCGACATGCCCTACGGCTCATTCCACGCGTCCGTCGAGGAAGCCGTCCGCAACGCCATCCGGTTTTTGAAGGAGGCCGGGGCAGGCGGGGTCAAGATCGAAGGTGCTTCGCCGGAACGGCTGGAGATCGTCGAAGCCCTGGTCGAGGCCGAGGTCCCGGTCATGGGCCATGTGGGCCTGACCCCCCAGTCCATACGCAGGCTCGGCCAATACAAGGTCAAGGGCACGGTCCCGGATGAGGCCCGGAGGATCGTCAGGGGGGCGATGGACCTGGAGCGGGCGGGGGCTTTTGCGGTGGTCCTTGAATCCATTCCGATGGAGATTGCCCGGGAAGTGACGGCAAGACTTAGGATCCCGACGATAGGCATCGGGGCCGGACCCTACTGCGACGGCCAGGTGCTGGTCTTCCATGATGTGATGGGATTCGCGACCGGCTACCTCCCGAAATTCGTCAGGAAATACGCCGACCTCAATGGAATCCTGAGCCGCGCCGTTGAAGACTACGTGGCCGACGTTCGGAAGGGCGTGTTCCCCGACGACGCTGCGTCCTACCATCTCAGGCCCGAGGAGGCAGGCCGGATCCTCCGCGGGCTCGGTTTTGTCAAGGGAGCAGGGAAGAGCGGAAAAGAAAGGAAACGGGCATGAACATCCTGCGAAGCGTCGCGGACATGAAAGCCTTCTCCCGCGAACGCAGGGCGGCCGGGGCGACGATCGGGCTGGTCCCGACCATGGGCTACCTTCACGAGGGTCACTTGGGCCTCGTCCGGGGATGCCGGGCGAACGCCGACGTGACCGTGGTCAGCGTCTTCGTCAACCCGGCCCAGTTCGGGCCGAAAGAGGACCTCCGGTCCTATCCCAGGGACCTTCGGCGGGATGTGGAAGTGCTCGAGAGGGAGGGTGTGGACGTCGTGTTCACCCCGCCCGAAGACGAGGTTTACCCCCCCGGCTACAGGACCTTCGTCGAGGTCCATGGACTCCAGGACAGGCTGTGCGGCACGTCGAGGCCAGGTCATTTCCGGGGCGTCTGCACCGTCGTCTTGAAGCTTTTCAATATTGTCCGGCCCGACGTCGCTTTCTTCGGCTGGAAGGACGCCCAGCAGCTGATCATCTTGCGAAAGATGGTCCGGGATCTCGACATGGATGTCAGGGTCGAGGGGCTTCCCCTAATCAGGGATGTCGACGGTCTGGCCCTGAGCTCCAGGAACAGCTATCTGTCGGCCGAAGAGCGTCGTGCGGCCCTGGTCCTATCGAAGGGCCTCCGGGAAGCGGAAGCCATGGCCGGAGCTGGGGAGAAAAGCGCTAAGGCCGTCATCGCGAAGGTGATCGATACGATCGGGAAGGAGCCCCTGGCCCGTATCGACTACGTGGAGATCGTAAGCCTAGGCGACCTTGCTCCCTTGGAGAGGATCGAAGGTGAAGCGCTCATCGTACTGGCCGTCTTCATCGGAAAAACACGCCTGATCGACAACATTCGGATTTCGGGCAAAGGATAGAGGTGAAATCGGAGGCTTTAAAAAATCTTCATGACCACGGTAAAACCGGCCGAGATGGCGAAGACGATGACAGCCAGGGTGAAGATAATCATTCCCAGGTATATCCATTCTCCGGGTCGATCGGCAACGGCTGTTGACGTTTTCTCGACCTGATTCGCCCTTCCGCGCCGCGGTTATCGCCTCTTTCCAGGGAGACGTGGTCATATTCTTGATGTTGGCCCGTTTCTTGAGGCTTCTCTCCTGCTATGGCGGGAATCTATCGTCCTCGACATCCGGAGCGGACGGTCCTTTACCGGGTACTCTTCCATCATTTCGACAGGTTCCTGATGGAGTATGAGAGTCGTTCCGAGACGAGGCGGGCGTCTTCCTTAAGATCCCGCGGATCGACGACTCGCGTCTCGCTGAGATCTTTGCCCGCGAGGTCCTGGCGATGCTTGTCCGCAAGGAGTTGCTGAGCCCGAAATGGGCCGAGCACATTCTCTCTTGGCCTCACTCCGGCTTCAACGTCCATAGCCTGGTTTGGGCCAAGACGAAGATCGAGGCCGAGCGGCTAGGAGAAATAATTATCGCTGATCACAGCCGCTCGATAATTTTTAAGAGTTCATAAAAAATGGTGACGGAAATTTCCCCGCGTAATTTCTCGAATTTTTCCAGGTGCGGAGAATAAGGCTGTTAATCTCCGCTTTATGTGCGGATATTTTCCCTTGAAATCTACGGAGAATATGGATATAATATACGCAGGATGTGCGGAGAATGAGCCAATACATACACCAACTATCTGACTGGCCCCATTTTCGATGGGATCAAGAAGCACTGTCCACGCCGCTGGCCGAAGTGCGTCTGCGGCAGGGGCGTCTTATTGGGCGAATGGAGAGCCTCGGCTTTTCCCAACGCGATGAGGCCGTACTGCAGACATTGACGGACGATATTGTAAAATCCAGCGAAATCGAAGGCGAGATTTTAAATTCCGACCAGGTGAGATCTTCTATTGCGCGCCGGTTGGGCATGGACATCGCAGGCCTTTTGCCCTCGGATCTCCGCGTGGACGGCGTGGTGCAAATGATTCTCGAAGCAACGCAGAACTTTGCCCAGCCTCTGACCAAAGAACGCCTATGCGGTTGGCATACGGCCTTGTTTCCCGACAGGTCATCGAACATCCGGGTGGGTGCTTGGCGGGACGACGCCAAGGGGTCAATGCAAGTCGTGTCCGGCGCGATCGGCCGCGAGCGCGTCCATTACGAGGCGCCGGCGGCCAATCGTTTGGAATCCGAATTGGACGCGTTCCTCGATTGGGCGAATCGGACCGGTGAAATAGACCCGGTGCTGAGAGCCGCGAAAGCCCACCTTTGGTTTGTGACCATCCATCCCTTCGACGACGGCAACGGACGCATCGCCCGCGCCATCGCGGATTGGGCGCTGGCCCGATCCGAAAACAGCTCGCGGCGCTACTACAGCATGTCGACGCAAATTCGCAGGGAGCGCAAGAAATACTATAATGCCCTCGAACTGGCACAAAAAGGCACTCTCGATATTACGAACTGGATGGAGTGGTTCCTGGGATGCCTGACCCGAGCTATTGCAGGAACGGAAGCCTCGCTCGCCACCATCTTTCTGAAAGATCGGTTCTGGAAGACGCATGTCCACTTGGCCTTCAACGAGCGGCAGCGCTTGATGTTGAACAAACTGTTGGACAGGACCTTTGAGGGCAAGCTCACTTCAACCAAATGGGCAAAGCTGGCCAAATGCTCTCAAGACACAGCGCATCGGGACATCGTTGAACTCATGAAGCACGATATCCTGGCTAGAGATACTGCCGGTGGACGAAGCACGAGCTATTCGTTGGCTATGGGGGACGGATATTTGAATTCTTAAGGAATATACATTCGATTGCGCTCAACGTGACGGCCGCATAATTTATTGGCCGATTCCGGTCAAGACACCTTTCCGGGGCGGGTCCTTCACGTCGAAGGGCGCCGGGTAGCCGACGAACTCGACGTGTTTCTGAGCTTATCGGCGGCGAATGGGCAGCAGAACACCGAAGGGCCGATCCGGCACGTCTTCGCCCCCGGATCGCCGCTCCAGAAGCGGGGGGCGATGCGGAAGCCCAGCAAATCCCGGCGCAAGGTCGGATCGCGGGGGTCGATGTTCTCCACGTTCACGTCCGTCCCATAGGCGAAATTTTTGGGAAGGGACAGGGTGTGTCAATAGGCATCTAAAAGTGTACCAGTTCTAGGAAAGTAAAAGTGTACCACCCGACGGTGTGGAACGTGCTTACGCGGGCAATCCGGACAAAGGGGACGACGGTGCCGGGCCGCTTTGCGCGGCACGGTTACAGGCGCGCCTGCCGGCGGCGACGAGCGGTCGCGTCTTGGTCATCGACGGCCGCGAAACTTCGGAAAGTCAGACCGGCCTCATCCGGCGCTTCGGCCCGGAATTGACGATCATCATCGACGACGCCGTCGGCGGATATCCCCCGGGAGCGGTCTTCGTCGTGAAAAGGGAAAAAATCGCGGACGAAGGGGTGTCAACCCACACTATTTCTCTTGTCTATCCCGTCCGCTATCTGGAGGAAAGCCTCGGCTCGCGGGTCATCGTGCCGGGGATCGAGCCGGAGGACATGAGCCAGGGGGCGCCTATTTCGCCGGCTGTCAACCGGGCCGAGGGCGAGATTACCGATTTCCTATTCAAGCAAGTAGCCGTTTAGGATTAATAAGTAATCAGGCGTCTTTCGATCCGTGGGGGTTGGTGTTGCCGCGCGGCTCAACACCGCTCTTTCATTCTGTGTGGGGGAAAAGAGCGATATCCGAGGCGGATCGCCTGTCCTTTTTAATGACCACGAGCGTCTGGTCGTCGAACTGCCGCGCCTCGCCGATGAAGCGCTTGGCGTCGATGGAGATGGCGGCCGCGATCTCGGCTGCGGGCAGCCGCGCGTGGCGACGCAGGAGCGAGACCAGCCGCTCCATGGTGTATTCCTCGTCCTCAGCGTTCCGGCTGTCCGGGATGCCGTCAGAGTAGATGAGCACGATGTCTCCCGCCTCCAAGCGAATCGATTTCGCCTCGTAAACCGCGCCCGAGAACATCCCCAGGCAGAAGCCCGTGCCCTCAAGTTTCTCCAAAGAACCGTCGGTCCTCAGGACGAGCGGAGGATTATGGCCGGCGTTGACGTACGCGATCTCCTCCCGGTTCCGATCGACCTCGCAGTAGAAAAAGGTGACGAAGCTCGAAACGTCGGAACTGTTATAGACGAAATCGTTGATCTTGGCGGCCATGTCTTCGATCCGGTATCGCGGATGGACCTCGGCCCGGAAAGCCGCCCGCAGGGAGGCCATCAGGAGGGCGGCGCCGATGCCTTTACCGGAGACGTCGCCCACGGCGATGCCGAGGCGATAGGGATCGACCGGGACGAAATCGTAGTAATCCCCCCCGACTTCATAGCAGGAGACGTTCGACCCGCTGATTTCGAAATGCTCCATGCGGGGATCGTGGCGGGGTAGAAAATCCCGTTGTATCTTGGCCGCCCATTCGAGGTCTTTCTCGATCCGCTGGAGGAGGCCTTCCGAGCGCTCTTTTTCGGCTTGGAGGAGCCGGAACGTCCGGTCTCGTTGTCCGACGAAAAAATAGATCGTATAGACCGTGAAAACCGCCACCAGGACGAAGGTGATCCAGAAAAACAGGGTGGAGATCGGAGGTCGAACCGCGTTGGTCCGGAAGATCGTCACTTCGAAGCCCAGGGCGACGGAAAACAAGCAGAGATAGAGAAGAAAGACAAAGATGGCCCGCTTCCTGTTGGGAAAGACCATGGCGTAGAGAACCCCAATCAAGCCCATGAAGATGGCGCCGTCCGACCGGAAAAATCCGCCCAGCAGGCAGGTGATGACGAACGAGCTCAAGACAAGAAAGATCTGGCTGCTGAGCGCGAAGCTCTCGATATTTTTTCGGACGACGGCAAACAGAAACAGGGAGCCGAACCAGAAAACGGCGTGAACGAGCCAGAAAACGGCAGGCTTCCGTTGGGCCAGAAGCAGGTAAGTGAAAGCCATTCCGGCGGTGAGAGGGGCGGCCAAGGCCAGGGTGATCGTCCATATCCGCTTGAGCAACAGGATTTGTCCGGAATCGGACGGGTCGGCTCCGATATTGCCGACGAGATCGACCGTTTTTCGAATGAGACTCAATCGCCTTCTCTTCCCTCCGCGGCGACGCGGCGCATTCCCGCTCGGGACAATAAATCGAGCCCCTCGCGATGCGGGTACTATATCGCCGGCCGCACGGCGCTGTCAATTGCTCCGGAAATTGGCGGCCGAAGAGCTTCCGGGGCGACAGCCCCTCCCGCGACGGCCGAAAAACCGGGGACTCCTGCTCCCCGCGAGCACGCAAGAGAATTACTATTCCCCGGACGGAGAAGGGGGGCACAAGGCCCGCCTTCCGAATTTTCTCCCAGTGGGCATCGCCACAAAGGCCGCAATAGCGCTCGACCCTTGCCCCCGGACCCGGAGAAAGGCCGACCGCGGCCGATGGGCGCGCACGACGGCGACGGCGCGGCAGCTCGAAGGTCTCGTCCGCCCCGGAGTCGTCGTACCCGCCTACGCCGTCCTTAACCACATCAATTTCGACGGTCGGCCGACCTTCTACCCCGGTAACTCCACCCCTCGACGACCATTTCTATTTCCTGACCGCCGTTCACGAGCATTGGAGACTCACCGGGGACCTCGCTCGGCGAGGAGCTACTATCCGCCCTCTACGAAAAAACCTACCGGGTCGCGCCGGCGGATCTGGAGACGGGACTCGTGGTCGCAAGCGACGTCGAAAGCGAGAACGCCAAGGACTGGGGCTTCTGCGATGCCGTCTTTAAGAGCGGGAAGCTCCTTTTTCCCTCGATCCTGAAACTCCGGGCGGCGCGCCGGATGGAGAAGATCTTCGAAGCCGCGGGGGAATTCTCAAAGACCGAAGCGTTCCGGCGGGACGCGGGCCGGGTCCTCCGCGGGCTCGGTATTGTCAAGGGAGCAGGGAAGAGCGGAAAAGAAAACGGGCATGAATATCCTGTGAAGCGTCGCGGACATGAAAGCCTTCTCCCGTGAACGCGGGGCGGCCGGGGCGACGATCGGGTTGGTCCCGACCATGGGCTGCCTCCACAAGACCGTCATCGCCAAGGTGATCGAAACGATCGGTAAAGAGCCCCTGGCCCGAATCGATTACGTAGAGATCGTAAGCCTGGACGACTTCGCGCCCCTGGAGAGGATCGAAGGTGAAGCGCTCATCGCGCTGGCCGTCTTCGTCGGAAAGACGCGCCTGATCGACAACATTCGGATTTCGAGCCGAGGATAGAGGTGAAATCGGAGGCTTTAAAAATCTTCATGACCAGCCCAGGTATATCCATTCTTCGGGTCGAGCGGCAACGGCTGTTGACGTTTTCTCGACCTGATTCGCCCTTCCGGGCCGCGGATCCCCCGGCCGAATATTTCTCATAAAGCTCTCTTATGGCGAAGGGGAGGTTCGGGTGATTCCCGGCTCATCGGGCAGCGCTGACGGCTTTCAAGTTGTCCGTACGCGCTCTCCAGGCGTCATTGACATGTTCCCAGCCTTGATTTATGCTTCCGTTAAGTGGCGAGATGGGATAATCGATGCGAAAACGCGTCTCCAACCGGCTCAGCAGAAAACGAAATACCTAAGGAGAAATACCTATGGAGAGGGCGCGGTCGGCAGGATGACCCTCACCCTGCCCTCCCCCACGCGGCTGCACTTGGCCGTTAGGTTTTTTGCAGCCTTGCAGGATGTATTATCGTAAGTTATTCTGAAAACCAAATCAAAGCAACCTTGGAGGAATACTTATGAAAGCCATTGTATACACAGAATACGGATCACCGGATGTTCTTCAGCTCAAGGACGTAGAAAAACCTACGCCCACGGACAATGAAGTCCTGATAAAGATTCATGCGGCGTCCGTAAATGCATATGACTGGCATTTCCTGACCGCTGACATATTCTTGATTCGCTTGATGGGCGGGGGACTGCTCAAACCCAAAAACACGAGACTCGGCGCTGACATAGCGGGGCGGGTTGAAGCGGTTGGCAGAAATATCAAGCAGTTTCAGCCAGATGATGAGGTATTCGGAGATATCGGTCATGGCGGTTTTGCCGAGTATGCATGTGCTCCTGAAAGTAGATTGGCGCTGAAACCGGCTAATCTACCGTTTGAGGAAGCAGCGGCTGTACCAATGGCTGCTCTCACTGCCCTGCAGGGTCTGCGCGATGAAGGACAAATTCATCCGGGGCAAAAGGTTTTGATCAATGGGGCATCTGGTGGGGTGGGAACGTTTGCGGTGCAGATAGCCAAATTGTTCGGCGCTGAAGTCACAGCCGTGTGCAGCCCGAGGAATTTGGACCAGGCGCGCTCGATTGGGGCCGACCATATCATTGACTACACCAAAGAAAATTTCACCCAAAATGGGCAGCAGTATGACCTGATTTTTGCTGCTAACGGATATCATCCGCTTTCAGCTTATAAGCGTGCCTTAACTCCTAAGGGCATTTATGTTATGGCCGGAGGTTCCAAGGCTCAAATCTTCCAGGCTATGCTCCTGGCATCATGGATGTCAAAAACCGGGGGCAAGAAAATGGGAGGTGTATCAGCGAAAATAGACCAAAAAGATTTGGTTATTATCAAAGAACTTCTGGAAGCGGGCAAAGTCGTCCCTGTTATAGATAGACGGTATCTGTTAAGTGAGGCTGCTGAAGCGCTTCGGTATCTTGGAGAAGGACACGCCCGAGGAAAAGTAGTTATCACTGTGGAACATAGTAGCAAAACCTAACACCTGGTTGCAGCCGACGTTGCTCCTTTGCGCTACGCAACGCGACTGAACCCGACCGTTAGTGCGCCAAGCGAAGCTTGGCGCTTCTGATAGGGTGCAAGTCCGTATAGGGTGAGGGCTAACCACCCACCCATACCGGGTGTTGCAACGATGAAGACACGCGGCGACCAGATCGTCGTTCTCATAGCCAAAGCCGGCCCAGGCCGGCTACCGTCGTCACGCCCGCAGCCGGTTTCCAACCGGCTTTGGTTTGTTTTTATATCCATTCTCCGGGTCGAGCGGCAACGGCTGTTGACGTTTTCTCGACCTGCGATTCGCACTTCCGGGCCGCAGTTATCGCCTCTTTCCAGGGAGACGCTGTCATATTCTTGATGTTGGCCCGTTTCTTGAGGCTTTTCTCCTGCTATGGGGGGAGTCTATCGTCCTCGACATCCGGAGACGAAGCCGGAGACCGAGCGGGTGGGGAAGTACATGCTCCGGCCGGTCGAGGAGGACTTGAAGCGCATTCCTTAAGCTCTCTTATGCCGAAGGGGAGGTCCGGGTGATTTCCGGCTCATCGGGCAGCGCTGACGGCTTTCAAGTTGTCCATCCGCGCTCTCCAGGCGTCCTTGACATGTTCCCAGCCTTGATTTATGCCTCCGTACGGTGGCGAGATGGGATAATCGATGCGAAAACGCGTCTCCAACCGGCTCAGCAGAAAACGAAATACCGATGGTGAACGATTCTTGACAAATTCTTTACAAATCTATAACAACTCAGGCCCCGCATTTTGCTATCTTTTCATCGAAAGAGAATCCGATGAAGATTTCCAGGAACTGGATAAGAACGGATCTTGGATTCGCCGTCAGAAAGGCAGGTAGTTCAATCATATTAAAGGAGGACAGGATGAAAGCAAGATTATACTCCGTTCTTTTGGTCTTAATGCTATTTGGTCAAAACAACCTGGAAGGGAGGCCCTCCATCCCCTCGACCCCGCAATCCACTTCTTCGTCCATCGCTATGCCCTATTACTTAGCCAAAGTGATTGCCCGGACGGCCGACGGCAAACTCCATTATGGGCTCTTGGCCGGAGTTGAAAATGACTGTCTGATTTTGAAGAAAGAGGCTAGGGAGGAAAGAGTCTCGTACCGGGACATCTCTAAAGTGACCATAGAGTCCGGAAAACACGCCGGTTCACTCATGGCCACGGGAATGGTTCTAGGAATCTATCTGGGCAACGTTATTTTCGATCGAGCCGATGGACAGCCCGTTGCTTTTATCGATCAAGATTCTCATTCGGAGTTCAGCTATTTTCTCATGGATTTGGTTTACGCTTCGGCTGGAATAGGACTCGGCTATTTGGCCAGTCTTTTCGAGAAGGGCGAGGCGGCCTTCCGTTTCGGCGACCGAGAGGCGGACCGCCTGGCCGAGTGGGATAAGCTCAAAGACTTTCTCGCCGGGCGTCCGAGAAGGAATAGATTCCATCTGACTATCCAAGCCGGCCGCGTGTTCACGTCCATATCCCATCGCTACCGGAATGCGTTGACCAATGCCCAGTATTACACGGGCTATGGATTTGAGATCCTCTCGCCGGATGATCGAACTTTTAAATATGTCGACGGTGCGAGAAGCCTAAACCTGTTGCGCAGAGTTCAGCTGACGGCCTCTCTCCAGCCGAAGATCGAAGTGGGAGCGGCCGCAGTCTTTGCGGGAGAAGCCGGTATTGGAGGCAGTGACTACGGAGATTTCGGCATCCACAAAGTTTCGCAGACTTACAAAGCCGTCGGATACTATGCGGTCGCCGCCTATAGGCCCCTTTTGGGCAAATTACCCAAAACAATCCGATGGAACGTCGGCCTTGGATTAGGTGCTTCCCGGATCGAATTTGAGCTGAGCATGTATGCCCGTGGTGATTACCCGAATTATCAAGAGAAATGGGCGCAACATAAGCTCGCCGAAACCGTGCCGAGCGGAATGGCCTTTACCGAATTTGGATATTCGATAAACCCTAATATCTCCTTGGGCCTGACGGCTGACTATGTCTTTGGCCCCTCCAGGAAGATACCCGCATTCCCGGAATGGAATATCCCCGGGGAAAAAATTCGTCTGGGGAACGGATGCATCGGACTGGCCTTCGGGGTGCATTTTTAGCCAAGAGCTTCCCCATGACGGAAGAGTGAACGCATCTTGACAAAGGAATCTTGACATATTATGAAATGAAGTAAGGAAGGGAGGAAAACATGGCCCGGAAAATCACGACTTCTATTACTCTGGCGGCCTTTCTCGTCTTCACCTGCTCCTGCGTCATGCGCACTATGCAAAAAGTGCCTCCGGAGGTGGTCTACGGGAAAGATGCCGATATTCTCGGCGTCCTGACGACGTCCGGAGAGCACATCGAATTTCCCAAGAATGCACCCGGCCGGATCAAAGGGGACAAGGTCGTCGGCAATAGGATTGGCGCGGGGGAAATCAAGATTGCCAAAACGGAACTCCAGACGATCTATAGGACAGATCGCGGTCAGCTCCAGAGCGTGGTGACAAAGGCTGGGAGAGAATACAGCGCCGATCAAATCATTAGGGAGGAGAACGAATGCGTCGTCGTCGGTGACGATATATTTGTTACTTCTATTCCTTTGAATGACATCGAGCTCGTCTGGATCAGGAAAGTCGACCCGGGATTGACCTTCCTAGCCACCCTCGGTGGCGTCGGACTAACGCTGGGGGTTGTTATGGGTATCATCGCCGCGATGAAAGAGTCCTGCCCGTTCATCTATTCGTTCAACGGGGAGCGCTACATTTTTGACGCCGAGCCGTTCGGCGGTGCCATCTGTGAAGGCCTGAAACGGACGGAATCATGCGCTCTGGAAGAAATAAAGGAAGTCGAAGGAAGGTACAACATCTTGATCACCAACGAGGTCGACGAGACTCAATATACGGATGAGCTGAAACTGGTGGTCGTCGACCATGCGCCGGAGACGCAGGTCATCCCTGATGAGCTCGGCAGAATGCACACCGTATCAAATCCCTTTTCGCCCCGGCGGGCTGTTGACGGGAAGGGACGCGACCTCATTCCTGTCGTGGGAACAAACGACTGGAAATTCTGGCTTAGCCGGACGGCGGACCTGAGAGGGGACACCACTGGCCCCACGAAAGAGGAGCTTATATTTGAGTTTCCGAAGCCGGAAGGAACAAAAGCGGCCCGGCTGATCTTCAACGGCTGCGCGACGCTCTGGGGATCCCAGATGATCAAGAGGCTTCTGGACCTCCGCGGCAACTCCATCCAAGAATGGTACGATGACGCCGACAGCGGCGGTCCTTCCCTCATGAAGACAAGGATGATGACTATCCGGGAAGAGCTCTTCCGGCTGCATATCCGCGTGGAGACGACGCGCGGATGGACATCCAAAGGACTGATCCAGGGAGGCGGCCCGTTGATCTCAGAAAGCCGCCTTTATTCCTTCGACATCAGCGACGTGCCGGGAGACACGCTCCGCATCAAGCTGACTCCTGCCGCCACCTTCTGGATGATCAACTCACTGGGCGTTGACTATTCGGAAGACCAGCCGGTCCTTGTGAATGAGGTCGCTCCGCTCGAAGCACACGATGCATTGGGCCGGGACGTCCGCGACCTCCTGACGCTCGAAGACGGGGAGTACTTGGTCATGCCACGAACCGGGGATATGGCCCGAGTTTCATTTCTTTCTCCGCCCCAGAAAGCGGGGACCGTGCGCTCCATCTTTATCAAAGCTGGGGGGTATTATGATATTCATCTGGAAGCCAAGGCCGCTCCGCAAACAGAGATCATCCAGAGGATGTTGTCCGAGCCCGGGTTCGTCATACGATACGCGGTTAAAGAGTATCTAAAGTATCTGGCCGAGGGTGGTCAAAAAGTCCGCGCCCGTTCCAACTGATCATGAGAAAGCCCAGGACCGAGGTGCTCAGCGGCCGGCAGGCTTTGCCTGTCGGCCTTAAGTTTGGGGCTTATCTGGCCAAGTGCCTGCTCCAGAGAAAAAAATACCCGCTTCTTTGCTTCAGTGCCGCCAAGGGAGGGCTGCGAAAAACGCATCAAATCCAGAAAAAAGACCTCGGGATGAAAAAAGTCGTTCGATACGGTGACCGTATCGTGTTTTCCTTAGCCTACCCCTTTTTTCCATCTGCGGCTTTTGATCACATGGTGGCCAGGGGAGGACTTAATATCGCTGCCTCGGGAACTCCCCTTAAGACACAAGTGGAAGTGGCGATCCTGGCTATAACGCAGAAATGCCCCCTTGGTTGCTCCCATTGCTATGAACGCTTCAATATTTCGCCTCAGGATTCGGTTCCCGTCGAGCGCTGGAAAGAAGTGGTGAAAGAACTCCAAGAGTTGGGGATTAGTGTCATCACCTTCTCGGGTGGTGAGCCTATGGAACGGTTCGAGGCCCTTCTCGAACTACTCGATTCGGGAGATAAGAGCCTCTCGGATTTCCATCTTAATACCTCGGGACATGGCGTGTCTCTGGAAAGGGCCCTGGCTCTGAAGAAATCCGGGTTGGCTGCCGCCGGGGTGGGTCTTGACGATGTCGACCCGGAACGCCACGACCTCTTGCGCGGACGTCCGGGGGCTCATCGAGAAGCGGTGCAGGCTCTCGGACTTTTCCAGGAGGCTGGGATCTTTACTTATCTCAATTTGTGCTTGACCAAGAATCTAGTTCGCTCGGGTGCTCTCCCCCGGTACATGGAGATGGCGAGAGACCTCGAGGTCGGATTCATACGTCTGCTTGAGCCCAGACCCTGCGGAGGATATTTCTTCACGGACCCGAATGACCTTTTCTCGGAGGAGGACCGGAGAATAGTTACTGATATCTCTTTGCGGATGAACGCTCAAAGACGATACCGGGCCTTTCCTGTGCTCGTTTACCTCGGATTTCTAGAATCTCCGGAAAATCTCGGTTGTCAGATGGGCGGGTTGGTTCACTTCTCCGTCGATGGGCAGGGCAACGTACAACCCTGCGTGTTCTTGCCCGTCTCTTTCGGCAACATTCAATCAGAAGCATTCTCCGAAATATTCGCCAGAATGCGGAGGGCAGTGCCCTTTAGACTCCGGCAAGGATGCCCGGCCGCATTCCTTAATCCCGTATTAAGGCAAAAGTATAAGCAGCTCGGGCGGTACCCCATCCCCCACTCTGAGATGAGGGCCGAGTGGGAGCAGATGTTCAGTGCTGCTTCCTAGTGATACCTATCCATAATACGGTACTAGATGGCCTCGGCCACGTGGGCAGGACGAATATACGCTTCCCCCGCTAAATCCGCGACCGTACACGCCACCTTCAGGAGCCGGTCATAAGTCCGCGCGCTAAAACAGAGCTTAATTTATAGGAATTTGCTTTAGCCTGGCCAACGGTTCATCCTCCCCTTAGGCTTAGAACCAGCCCTCCTCATCATGAAATAATGATAATAATGACCGCAAGGCACATCATCCGGCCAAATCATCGATCCGGATAACCGCTGAATCCTTCAAAAAATAATAGACCTCCCTGCCTTCTCCACATCGCACGTCCTCAGAAATACACCGTCGGCTCTTCGGAAACAAAGAATCAAGAAATGCGCCAGGAAAGGGAGCAAGGCAAGAATCCACTGAAAGTGCCAACAAACCGCAAGAAAAGCACTCCGCAAAAGTTCGAAAACCATTGACGATCGTTGAAGCTAAGTGGCCGCCTATTATCGCTGGGGCCGTGACGGCCCGGGGCAGGAGACGGAGGTGATGGATTATCTGGAGTTTATCGCCCGGGTGACCTCGCATATTCCCGACAAGGGGCAGGTCATGGTCCGTTACTATGGGCTGTACGCCAACGCCCATCGGGGAAAGGTCAAGAAAGCGAGCTTGAGTCTGTCGGTGTTCCGGATCGTTGAGGAGGAGCTCCGCCGCCTTCCTTCCAAAGGTTGGGCGGCCATGATCCGGAAGGTCTATGAGGTGGACCCGATGATCTGCTGGAAATGCGGGGGCCGGATGAAGGTCATCGCCTTCATCACGGAGGTTGCCGTCGTGGACCGCATCATCGATCACCTGAAGCTTCGGTTTGTGGCGGCGAAGCCTCCGCCGCCTCAGGTCGCCTCGCAGGAGCTCTTGATGGCCGCGGATCCCCCGGCCGAATATTTCTCATAAAGCTCTCTTATGCCGAAGTGGAGGTCCGGGTGATTTCCGGCTCATCGGGCAGCGCTGACGGCTTTCAAGTTGTCCGTCCGCGCTCTCCAGGCGTCATTGACATGTTCCCAGCCAAGATTTATGCTTCCGTACGGTGGCGAGATGGGATAATCGATGCGAAAACGCGTCTTCAACCGGCTCAGCAGAAAACGAAATACCTATGGAGACTTACATAAAGATACTATATTTATCAAGGAGCGCACTGCAGTGCCGCAGTCCCCAACAAAAACATTTGGGGGATAAAGAAGCGGAAGCCATGGCCGAAGCCGGGGAGAAAAGCGCCAAGGCCGTCATCGCGAAGGTGATCGATACGATCGGGAAGGAGCCCCTGGCCCGGATCGACTACGCTGAGATCGTGAGCATGGATGACCTCGTGCCCCTGGATAGGATCGACGGTGGCGCCCTCGTCGTCCTGGCCGTCTACATCGGCAAGACGCGCCTGATCGACAATATTCGGATTTCGGGCAAAGGATAGAGGTGCAAGATGAAACGGACGTTCCTGAAAAGCAAGATCCACGGGGCCGTGGTCACAAAGGACGACCTGGATTATGAAGGGAGTCTCGGACTGGACGAGGGCCTGATGAAAGCGGCAGACCTTTTCCCCTTCGAGAAGGTCGAAGTCTATAACATCCGGAACGGCGAGCGGTTCGCAACCTACCTCGTCAAGGAAGAAAAAGGTTCGGGGATTGTTGCGGTCTATGGAGCGGCGGCCCATAAGGCCAGGGCCGGAGATAAGGTGATCATCGCGTCCTATGCCGTCCTCGACGAGGATGAGATCGATTTCTTCATGCCCAAGGTCGTCCTCGTCGACGAACGCAACCGCATCAAGGAGATCAAGTAGCTTATGAATAAGAAAATCCGCGCGGGAATCTTTGCTGGAATTCTGCTGGCCGCCGCCGCGTTTTTGACGGTCTTCTCCCCGGCATCCGAGCGGCGAGCCAAAGCGGTCCGCTTGGAAAACCTGACATGGCCGGAGGCGGAAAAGGCGTTGAAAGGCTGTGATGTCGTCCTCTTTGCTGTTGGAGCCAGGTCCAAGGAACATGGCCCTCATCTTCCCCTGAAGACCGATTACATCATGGCCGAATACTTGACCGACAGGGTCAGCCGGGAGGAGGTCCCGGCGGCGATCCTCCCCACCCTGGAATACGGATATTACCCCGCCTTCCTGGAATACCCCGGCTCGGTCTCCATCGGAGCGGAGACGTTCAAGAACACAATCGCGGACATCTGTCGGTCCATGAGCGGATACGGCATCCGCAGGTTCTACGTCCTCAACACGGGAATTTCGACCCTGCTTCCCTTGAAAACGGCTTCGGAAGAGCTGGAGAAAGAGGGGCTCCTGATGCGCTATCTGAATCTTCTGGAGACGGACAAAATGATGCCCCTCGGACTCCTCCGGCAGGAAGGTGGAACCCACGCCGATGAGGGGGAAACTTCCATGATGCTCTATATCGCCCCGGAGCTCGTCGATATGTCCAAGGCGGTCAAAGACTACGACGCGCGGCCCGATCGGAAAGGCTTGACCCGCGACCCGAAGGGAACCGGTGTTTACAGCCCTACGGGAGTCTGGGGGGACCCGACCCTGGCCACCAAGGACAAAGGCCGGGTCATCGTGGAAACCACGGTCGCGGAGATCATCCGTCAGGTCAGGGAGCTCGCCGGTTTTAAAAAATATTCATCAGCACGGTAAAGCCGGCCGAGATGGCGAAGACGATGACCGCCAGGATGAAGATGATCATGCCCAGGACGGGGGCGTGCTTGAGGAAGTTCCTGTAAACGCGGACGATTGCGATCTTGAGAATCAGGAGAACGATGAAGGCGATGGCCAGGACGACGTGAAATCCGGCCCTGATGGACATGGCGTCCCCCGTCTGGGCTAGGAATCTCGCCCCCATGTAAATCAGGGGCACCAAGAGGATTCCTATGACAACCCCTGCCGCCCGATGAATCTTTCTCAGCTTGGCCGGGTCCGTTTTCTTTTCGGGTTTCCCCATCAGGGTCATCATGCTCAGGAACGACGTCAGCGCCGCCGCAAGGAACGCGGTGCCGAGAATGGTCTTCAGAAAATAAGCGGGCATGCTGCCTCCCGGAGCCTATTCCTGGTGGTAATTCGGGGCTTCCTTGGTGATGACGACGTCATGGACGTGGCTCTCCTTGAGGCTGGCTTCGGTGATCTTGATGAACCTGGCCTTAGCCTGGAGCTCAGGGATCGTCCGGCATCCGGCGTATCCCATGCCCGCCTTGAGCCCACCGACGAGCATTTGAACGATGGACGTGGCGCTCCCCTTGTAAGGCACGCGGCCTTCGACGCCCTCGGGAACCAGTTTGCTTTCGGCAAACACCTGGTCCTGGAAATAGCGGTCCCGGCTCTTGCCCTCTTTCATGGCCTCGAGCGAGCCCATGCCGCGGTAGGTCTTGTAGGCCCGGCCCTGATACATGACGACCTCGCCGGGCGCCTCGTCCGTCCCGGCCAGGAGGTTGCCCAGCATGACCGAGCTGGCCCCCGCCCCGATGGCCTTAGTGATGTCACCCGAGAACTTGATGCCGCCGTCGGCGATGAGGGGAATTCCCGCCTTGCCCGTGACCTTGAAGACGTCGGAGATGGCGGTCATCTGGGGGATGCCGGCTCCGGTGATGATCCGGGTCGTGCAGATCGAGCCCGGCCCGACCCCGACCTTTACCGCGTCGACCCCGAGTCCGACCAGCTCTTCGGCGGCCTCGGCCGTTCCGATGTTGCCGCCGATGAGCTCCTGGCGCGGAAACTCCTTCCTGATCGTCCGGACCGTGTCCAGGACCCTTCGGGAGTGGCCGTGGGCGTTATCGACGACGAGGACGTCGCACTTGGCGGCGACCAGGGCTTTGGCCCTGTCGAGCGTGTCGTCCCCGACGCCGATCGCCGCGCCGACCAGCAGGCGGCCGAGCCTGTCCTTGGCCGCGCCCGGGTACTGGGTCCTCTTGAGGATGTCCTTGTAGGTGATGAGCCCCTTGAGGTGGTAGCTCTCATCGACCATCATGATCTTCTCGATCTTGTGCTCGTGGAAGAGCTTCTCGGCCTCCTCGAGCGAAGTGCCGACGGGCACGGTGATGAGCTTCCGGGTCATGACCCTTTCGATCGGGATCGTCAGCCGGGTCTCGAAGCGGATGTCCCGGTTGGTCAGGATGCCGACCAGCTTGTTGTTTTCGTCGGTGATCGGCAGGCCCGAGATCCTGTACTTCTTCATGACCTCGATGGCCTTTTCGATCTTCTCCCCCGGCCGGATGGTGATGGGGTCGACGATCATGCCGCTCTCGTAGCGCTTGACCTTGTCGACCTCCTCGGCCTGGAGCTCTATCGACATGTTGCGGTGGATGATCCCCATCCCGCCCTGTTGGGCCAGGGCGATGGCCATCCGCGACGTCGTCACCGTGTCCATGGCCGAGCTGACGATGGGGATGTTGAGGACGATGTTCCGGCTGAGGAGTGTTCCGACCTCGGCCCCGGAGGGCGTCACGTCGGACTTGGAGGGGAGGATGAGGACGTCGTCGAAGGTCAGACCTTCCTTGATGGTGGTGTCCAGCATGCCGCCTCCTTTCTCACTTTTTCCGTTTCCGGCCGGGGATCGTCGACCTCGCCTGCCGGACCTTATGGCCGACCTCGGCCGACGCCCCATCGGTTCTCTGATAATACAGGGGGCGCTCCCTTCTCTGGGGCTGAGGCGCCTCTTCCTGGACCACGGGCTGGATCAGGAAGAGGTAGCGCAGGGCGTCCTCCTCGACCCGGTCCATCATCTCCTGGAACATGTCGTAGCTTTCCTTCTTGTATTCGACCAACGGGTCGCGCTGGCCGTAACCGCGCAGGCCGATGCCCTCCTTGAGGTGGTCCATCTCGAGGAGGTGGTCCTTCCACTGGGAGTCGATGACCTGGAGGAGGATCATCCGCTCGAACTCGCGCATCCTTTCTGGCCCGAGGAGCCGTTCCTTGTCCTCGTAGACGGCCCGAAGCGCCTGAAGGACCTTTTCCCGGAGGTCCGGGTGGGTGACGTTCTCCCAGTCGATCCCGAGCTTATCGAGGTCCAGGGCGAACTGGGCGAAGAGGGCCTTTTTCAG
>Ga0299915_10000983_pt1 | contig 21003 bp, 17 predicted proteins | sample RVTome_13_FD_200263 | JGI IMG/M metagenome (GOLD analysis project Ga0299915, IMG submission 200263) | Soil microbial communities from uranium-contaminated site in the Upper Colorado River Basin, Wyoming, United States - RVT92D227 (version 2) ... | reverse complement strand
GAAAGGAGTCCAGCTGAACTTCGATGAGCGTGGGGAGGGCAAAGATGTCAGGAATGCGCGAATAGCTCTTCCTGCCCTTCAATGGCGGCATAGGTTGGCTCCTGGAAGATGAAGTGCGTATGGAGTTGAGAGACAAAGGATAGGGTGCTGGCCCGCCCTTGTCCTATGAAATACCATTCAGCCCCTGCGGCTCAAGCCTTGAATCCTACATGGATTGGCGAACCCATAGTTTACTCGAAAGAAGTGTGAGACGCAACCCCTACCCAAAGGAAGCTGGCCTATCTCCGTTCAGTGGCTATGCGCAATGCCAGGGGCCGGCGGACCATCTCAGCCAGGCGAACTCAGCTGGACTCGTAGAGTCGTCGGTAGATGGCATACACCTCATAGATGGTCTTGATGTACAGCTGCGGCTGATCCAGCCGGATGATCTCCAGGAACAAGTCCGGGTCGTCGGGGGCCAGCTCCTTCCATAGGATGGCGTTGCCGGGGCCGGCATTGTAGGCAGCCAGGCCGGCGTATAGATCGCCCTCGAACCGGCCGCGCTGCTCGCTCAGGTAGAACGCACCGAAACGCACGCTGACCACTGGGCGGTAGAGGTCGGCCGTCTGGTAACCCACCGGCCAGCCCAGCTGATCGGCGATCGATTGACCAGTGCCTGGAATGACCTGCATCAGGCCGCGCGCTGCGGCGTAGGAGGTTGCGAAACCCTCGAACAGGCTTTCCTGCCGCACGACCGAAAGCAGGAACAACCCGTCGAACCCCTGGCGGGCAGCCTCCGGCAGGATCAAATCGCCGAAGTAGGGTCCGAAGCGAATCCGGTTGAAGTACACCGGGGCATTCATCGTCGCAGCGTCGTCCATGCCGGCCAGCGAGAGGATTTGGCGAGATGACAGTATGGCCGAGCGATACAGTCCCAGCTCCAGGAAGACGTGCATCAGCCGATAAGTTGCCAGCGCATCGTCCCCTACCGCCACCCGCAAGCCCTCCAATTCGTCCCGGGCCAGGTCGTATAGACCGAGATCCCAGAGTTCCATCCCTCGGATCATGCGGCGGTCTTGGGTCAAGCCCGCGTCCGGCGTGTGCAGCGGCCCGCTGATCTGCAGGCCGAAGACCTCCCGCAGCCAGCTCTCGGCCGCCGCACGCTCGGCCTCCAGATCCGTGGAGAAATCGAATCCATCCGTCCTGCCGAAGGGTTCTCGATTGTTGAGCAGCTCATCGGCCCGCTCCGAGTAGTAGCCGGTCGGATCGGCCGCCCGGGCCGTTTCCCACGCCTGCACCGCCTGCCCCACCTCTCCCTGGGCCAGGTAGCTCTTGCCCACCCACAGCTGACTGGCCGCCCGTTCGCCGGGTTCGTCGGCCAGCGACTCGGCCTGCAGAAACGCCTGCCGGGCGCCGGCGTGATTTCCGGCGCGGAACCGGGCTATCCCGGCCTGGAATGCGCCGGTGTGGGCCAGCGGGCTGGCCGGGTATTCGGCCGGGATGCGCAGCCACAACTCGGCCGCCCGCCCGAACTCGCCCACCCGTTCGGCGGTGCGCCCTGCCGCCAGGAGCGCCTCCGGCGCGCTGGGCGAGTCCGGTCGAGTGGCGGCCAGCCCGGTGTAGGTTTGGATCGCCGCCGTGTACCGATCCAGCCAGGCCCATTCGACCCTGCCTTTCTGCAGCATGCCCTCGGTCCACAGGGGATCGTCGGGAAAGCGGGCGACCAAGAGTTCGAAGTCGCCCAGAGAGGCTAGGGGCAGCTCCAGGGCCAGGTTGGTGAGTCCGCGGTAATAGAAGCCCGCCGCGGTGGCCCCGGTGGCCAGGTGGCGGTCGAACGCCTCCAACGCCGGACCGAAGGCTCCGGCGTAATAGTCCACCAGGCCCCGCTGGAACTCATCCACCGGCGTCCCCGCCTCCACCAGACGGATGAGCCCCTGGTAGCTGGCATAGGCCTCCGGATAGTTGGTCACCGAGTCCAAATAGCGCGCTTGGGCGGAGGGCCAATCTCCCAAGGCCTCCAGCGCCTGGCCGGCGATCCAATTCGACCCCGCCCGGGCAAACGGATCGTCCTGGCTGGCATACAGCTGGTCCATTTGCTGCAATGCGGCGGCGGGCTGCCCGCCCTCCAGATCGGCCAGCCCCACCTTGAGCAGCACCGCCGAGGCGCTGCCCAGCCGCGGCTGGGCGGCGGCATTCAGGTAGTGAGGCACCGCCTCCAGCGGTCTTCCGGTTTGGCGCAGCGCATCTCCCAGCCATTCCTCGACGTAAACCTCGAGACGATCCGGTCGCAGGGTCAGATAGGTCTGGAAGTCCAGAGCAGCCAGGTCAGCCTGGCCGAGCGCCTGGTAGGCACGCGCTCGCAGCAGGTGGCCGCGCGCCGCCTGCGAGTGTCCCGGGTATCCGTCCAGGAATTCTGTGAGGCCTTGAACGGCCTCCACAAATCGACCTTGTCGGAGCCATGTGTCGGCCATCCCCAACTTCGCCGATCCCTGCAGGGCCGCGTCCCTCGACCCCGCCAGGGCCTGTTCGTACTGCTGCATGGCCAGGTCCCAGTCCCCGAGGAATAGGGACCATTCAGCCTGCTCGAACTGTTGCTCCGGCATGGGGGTGGGCGTCGGCGTCGGTGTAGGCGTCGAGGTAGCAGTCGGGGTCGCGCTGGGGCTGGGGGTCGGCGTGGGCTCGGCCAGCGTGGGCAGCTGACAAGCCAGCGCCAAAAGGGCAGGTCCGAGCAGCGCGACGACTATTCTGGAGCGGGACATGGCAGGCATCATACGGTAGCAGGGTGAGCCCGTCAACCGGCCCAATGATTGCCGGGTAGGTTTCGCCCGAAAGGCCTGCCGACCGCTTGGCGAGTATCCCCGATCGAGTCGCGACCCTTGTCGCCCCCCGGGCTCCATGCTACACTGCGCACAGTCAGCGCGCGCTCCTCCTCGAGCGCGCCTTTTTGTGTGAGGGCCATGCGCACGGTCGCCTGGAATCCCCAGGGCCCCACGGTCCAGATGATCGATCAGCGACTGCTCCCGACCCGTCTGCAGGTGCTCGATCTGCACAGCGTACAGGAGGTGGCTCAGGCCATCCGCGACATGGCCGTGCGCGGAGCGCCGGCGATCGGCGCCTCGGCGGCCTTCGGCCTTGCCCTAGCCGCTGAACGCTCCACAGCCGTGGATGCCGGCGCCCTGCTGGCCGAGCTGCGTTCAGCGGCCGACCAGCTGCGGGCGGCCCGCCCTACCGCAATCAACCTGGCCTGGGCGATTGAGCGTATGCTGGAGCGGGCACTCCGGGCGGAGAGCGACGGCCCAAAGGAGATACGTCGGGCGCTGGTGGAAGAGGCCGAGCTGATCGCCGAGCAGGACATCCGGATCAACCGGCAGATGGGGCGGCATGGCGCCGACCTCATCCGGGACGGGGACACCCTGATCCACCATTGCAACACCGGGGCCCTAGCGACGGTGGACTACGGGACCGCCCTGGGGGTCATTCGCACCGCCCACGAGCAAGGCAAGGCCGTGCACGTACTCGTTGACGAAACCCGTCCCAGGCTGCAGGGGGCCCGCCTGACCGCCTGGGAACTGGAACAGTATGGGATCCCGTACGAGATCATTGCCGACAATGCCGCCGGCCACTTCCTCAGCAGCGGGCAGGTGGCCGCCGCTTTCGTGGGTGCAGACCGGGTGGCCGCCAACGGAGACGTGGCCAACAAGATAGGCACCTATATGCTGGCGCTGGCCGCGCATGACAATCAGGTTCCTTTCTACGTGGTCTCGCCCACGTCGACGGTCGACCTGAACCTCCCCTCCGGGAAGGAGATCCCGATCGAGGAGCGTGATCCTTCGGAGGTGCTGGGGTTGACGCAGGACGGAAACCCGGTGGCGCCGGCGGAGAGCCGGGCCCGCAATCCGGCCTTCGACATCACCCCTCATCGACTCATCACGGCCATCGTTACCGAGGTCGGGGTCATCCGTCCGCCCTACGGACCCGAGCTGGCGGAAGCCGTACGACAGGCACAGGCACAATGGACGTCATCCTGACGGGCTCGGTCGCCTTCGACTACCTGATGCACTTCCCGGGCAGGATTCGCGACCATATCCTGCCTGACCGGCTCGATTCGCTGAGCCTTTCCTTCCTGGTGGACACGCTGATCCGGCAGCGAGGCGGCATCGCCGCCAACATCGCCTACACGCTGGCCCTGCTGGGGGAGCGGCCGAGCGTGATGGCGACGGTGGGCGAGGACTTCGAAGAATACCGTACCTGGTTGGAGCAGGCCGGAGTAGACACCAGCCTGATCCGAGCGATTCCCGGTCTCTTCACCGCCTCTTTCTTCGTCACCACCGACAACGCCGGGGCGCAGGTGGCCAGCTTCTACACCGGAGCGATGGCAAGGGCGGCGGAGCTGCATTTCACCGGCCTGCAGCCCCCGCCATCCCTGGTGGTGATCTCTCCGAACGATCCCGCGGCCATGGTCGCCTACGTCGGCGAGTGCAAGTCCCTGTCGATCCCCTATTTCTACGACCCCAGCCAGCAGATCCTGCGCCTGGAGCCGGAGCCCTTACAGGAGGGGATCCGCGGTTCGGCCGGGCTTTTCGTGAACGACTACGAATTTGCACTGATCCAGGAGAAGACCCGGTGGAGCCTGGAGCAGATCCTGGCTGAGACGGGATTTGCCGTGATCACCCGCGGCGAGGCCGGGGCCGATCTGCACATGGGCCAAAAGCAATGGAGCATCCCTGCCGTCCCGGCGGATGATCTACAGGATCCGACCGGAGTGGGCGACGCGTTCCGGGGAGGATTCCTCAAAGGCTACCTGCACCAGCTGGATCTGGTGTGCTGCTGCAAAATGGGCGCACTGGCGGCGACTATTTGCGCAGAGAGTCCCGGCCCGCAGAGCCACAGCCTCAATCTGCCGGCCTTCGTCGAACGCTTCGAGGGTGCATTCGGAGAGGACTGCCAAGTCAGGCGGCTGAGCCTGAAGGATGGAGTGAAATGACCGACAAGTTCGACGTGAAAGACCTGGGCCTGGCGGAGGGTGGACGCCGCCGAGTTGAGTGGGCGGATCAAGAGATGCCGGTGCTGCAATCGATACGCGAGCGCTTCCGGGCCGAGCGTCCGCTCAAGGGGCTGCGGGTGGCGGCCTGTCTGCATATTACAAGTGAGACCGCCAATTTGATGCGTACCCTGCATGAGGGCGGCGCCGATCCTGTGCTGACCGCCTCCAATCCGCTTTCGACACAGGATGATGTTGCGGCCTCGCTGGTCAGCCATTTTGAGATCCCGGTCTTCGGAATCAAGGGCGAGGACAAAGACACCTACTATCAGCACATCCACGCCGCCCTCGACCACCGGCCGCAGACCACCATGGACGATGGGGCAGATCTGGTCAGCACGCTCCACAAGGACCGGCGCGATCAGCTAAAGGAGGTCTTCGGGGGGACCGAGGAGACCACTACCGGCGTGATCCGACTGCGGGCGATGGCCAAAGACGGCAAGCTGGGCTATCCTGTCATCGCGGTGAACGACGCCAAGACCAAGCACTTCTTCGACAACCGCTACGGGACAGGCCAATCCACACTCGACGGAATCATGCGAGCCACGAACATCCTGCTGGCTGGGAAGAGCTTCGTCGTGGCGGGCTACGGCTGGTGCGGACGGGGGTTGGCGATGCGCGCCCGCGGAATGGGCGCCAACGTGATCGTGACCGAGGTCGATCCACTGCCCGCCCTGGAGGCGGTGATGGACGGTTTCCGGGTGATGACCATGGCGGAGGCCGCCTCGGTAGGCGACATATTCTGCACCCTCACCGGCGACATCCATGTGATCGACAGACAGCATCTCGACCACATGAAGGATGGAGCCATCGTGTGCAACTCCGGCCACTTCAACGTGGAGATCAACCTGCCGGCGTTGGAGCAGATGGCGACCGATAGATTGCGGGTGCGCGAGTCGGTGGAGCAATTCACATTAGCGGACGGTCGCAGGATCAACGTGCTGGCCGAGGGACGGCTGGTCAACCTCGCCGCTGCGGAAGGCCATCCCGCCAGCGTGATGGACATGAGTTTCGCCAACCAGGCCCTGTCGCTGGAGTACTTGCTGCAGAAGCACGGTGAGCTGGAGAACCAGGTCTACACCATCCCGGATGAGATAGACCGGGAAATCGCTCGCCTGAAGCTGGAATCGATGGGGGTGCAGATCGACAGCCTGAGCGAGGAGCAGGCGCGCTACTTGGCCTCCTGGGAAGAGGGCACTTAGCGCTGCACTTCAATCAAGACGAAGACCTGCTCCCCAAAGAACTCACCGTTCGGGGACCGCGCCTGCCAGCTGGCCAGGTACTCACCGGGCTCTTGCGGAGCAATCAACTCCACCTGCCACACCGCGTTCTCACCGGCACGGGCGGGATAGAGGGCCGACTCTTGGGGGCCCACAAGCGATCCGTTGTCCAACTGAACCAGCCGGTAGCCGGGCCCCCAGTCGCACGATCCAGTGTTCTGAACCGCCCAGCGTTTGTCCAGCCGTTGCCCGGAAGAGACGCTGGTCCCATCCGGAACGGTCAGGTCCTCGATGAAGCTGGCCCCATTGACGCATACGCCGGTGGGCGCGGCCGCAACCGTCGCGACCGCCGGCTGTGTCTGGCTGGGGGCCACGGTGACCGCCGGAGCCAGGTACGGGGTTGGCTCCGCCAGCGGTTCGGAGCCGCAGCCCGAGAGCGCCAGAGCGGCCAATAGAAGGCCGATCGTCGGTGGGTCTAATGCGATCCGAGCCACGCGGCCATTATAGCGCCGCGGCCTCCCACTTTGCGCTCCCGGAGAAGCCCCGTGCCGCAGCCTTGCGCCTCGCCCTCGAGGACAGGACCGGCACCGCGGCCTCCCGCGGCGCCCTCCCGGGCGTGACTGGTGCTTACGCCTCGAAGTCTTCGCCCTGGCCCGCAGGCTGGGCTTCCTCCCCCGCTTCGTGGCCATTCGGGCTGATGCCTGCGCCATTGCCGGTGATCAAGCCCGCATGGGCCAGGATTTCCTCGGCAAGCTTCTGGGCGAGGTCCGGATTCTCTCGCAGGTATTGCTTGGCGTTCTCCCGCCCCTGGCCGATGCGCCCCTCGCCGTAGGTGTAGAACGACCCGCGTTTCTCCACCAGCCCGGCTTCCACCCCGAGGTCCAGAATCCCCCCGACCTTGGAGATCCCCTCGTTGTACATGATGTCGAACTCGGCCACCTTGAACGGCGCCGCCACCTTGTTCTTCACCACCCGCGCCCGCACCCGGTTGCCCACCACTTCCTGCCCCACCTTGATGCTCTCAACGCGCCGCACATCAATGCGCACCGAGGCGTAGAACTTGAGCGCCATCCCCCCGGTGGTGGTCTCCGGATTGCCGAACATCACCCCGATTCGCTGGCGCAGCTGGTTGGTGAATACTACTGCGGTGTTGGTCTGCTTGATGGCGCCGCTCAGCTTGCGCAGCGCCTGGCTCATGAGCCGGGCCTGCATGCCCATGGTGGCATCGCCCATATCGCCTTCGATCTCCGAGCGCGGCACCAGCGCCGCCACGCTATCGATCACCACCAGGTCCACTGCCCCGCTGCGCACCAGCGTCTCGGCGATCTCCAGTGCCTGCTCGCCGGTGTCCGGCTGGGAGATGTACAGGTTCTCGATGTCCACGCCGCAGCGGGCGGCGTAGCTGGGGTCCAGAGCATGCTCCATGTCGATGTAGGCCGCCACGCCCCCCAACCGCTGCGCTTCCGCCACCAGGTGCTGGCACAGCGTGGTCTTTCCGGAGGCTTCCGGGCCGTATATCTCGGTCACCCGGCCACGCGGGAGGCCCCCCACCCCCAGTGCCAGATCTAGAGCCAGCGCGCCGGTAGGGATTGCCTCCACCGCCATGTTGGTCGCCTCGCCCAGGCGCATCAATGCTCCCTCACCGAATCGCTTGTTGATCTCCCCGACAGCCTTGCTCAGGACTTCGACCTTTCCGTTTTCCTTCACCGCCTCGACTACTCCACCGCCCATGATGTCCCTCCTCCTGAATAGTAGATCATTTGATCTAATATAGCACGTTTGTGCTATTTGTCAATCCGGAGTCGGATGCCTCTGTCAATGCTGTGGGGGCAACGCCGAGGCACAGCGGTCGGGAGTGCAGCGTGCCGGGAGCCAGAAGCCTGGGAGGGGAGCTAGCGGAGCGAGGCCAGTTACTCGGGTGTCTGCGCCGGAGCAGCCAGGGAGCGCAGCTGTTCCCAGCCGATGACCCGCATCCTGCGCCAGGTCTCCTGATCCGCCACCCGCGAAGTGAAGTCCAGCCAATCTCCCGCCAGGGCGAACCAGCGTTGCTGCGGGATCAGGAGCCAGAAATGCAGCCTGCGTTCGAGCCGCTGGGCGAGTATTCGCCCCAGGAGCAGCAGCCGGCCCAATTGATAGTGACGGCTGCACGGAGGCGCGGCCGAATCGGGGGTCGGTCTGGCGCCGAAGTCCAGTTCTGCGCTGAACGCCGCCGGCCCGTCTTCCCAATAGCGGCAGGCCTCCCCTCCCGGCCGGTGGATCTCAGGGCAGCGCCCGGCCTGGTAGCGGCCGCAGCGGCCGGGTCCGCTGAGATGCTTGGCTTCCACCAACACCAGGTGCTGCTCCCCCAGCAGGAAGAGATCCACTTCGGCATACGGTCCGGATCCATCCAGCCGATCCAGGGCCTGGTCCAGGCCCGGAAGTCTCCGGCCCTGCAGGTCGAGTCCCCAGAAGTAGGGCGTCAGGGAATCTCGCTCCTCCCCCTCCACGGCGCTGCCCCACAGCGGCCGCAGCTGCAGCACCTCCGCTAGCTGCAGACGCGGCTGCGCCAGTGGGTACATCAGGTTCCATATCAGCGCGGTCTCGGAGGCCGGATTCCACAGGTTCTGCAGCACGGATTCGGGGAGGTGCCCGAAGATGGGCTCGCCCTGCCCGGCCAGCAGCCGGGGCGGGCGCAGCCTCAGCCTGGCTTCGCCATCGAGGGCGGAGTCCGGGGTGCCGTCTTCAACCACTTCGGGAGTTCGCGGCCGACAGAGCGTCCGCGAGGTGCTTGAGGTCTACTCCTGGAGGCAACCGGATGCCACAGGCCGGCGCTTTGCGGGACTGCAGCTCCTCGAACTCAGCCCAGGCCAGCAGCTGGTTCAGTGCGCCATAGCTGATTTCCAGCCCGGGGATGGGCTGATCGCGCTGAGGCTGGAGCACGATCTGCAGCGTGGCCTGCTTGGGCCCCACCTCCCGGCCGTCCTCTCTTCCTGAATCAAGATCAACCGCGGATCGACGTGTCAACGCGGCCTGGATCCGCGCCGTCTGCTCTCTACTGCCTCGGGCTCCTTCCGGATACAGGCTGAGCCGGAGCTCGTCCACCGCACCGACGGCCGCCAGGAGAGCCTGAGCAACCTGTTCCATTGAGGAGGGTTCGGGGAGCCTGCCCCAGCGTTTGTCCGGCCAGACTGTAATCCCACCGGCCAGGTCCCGGCCCCGGGGGGCCGCGAGCTTCCCGCTCCGGCGATAGCTCTCGACAGACCGCTCCAGCTTGTCCAGCGCCCAGCGGCGCCGCTGGCTGCGGAATGGACTGCGCCCCATCAGGTGGGCCGCGCAGGCCACGCCCATCTGCCAGCGAAAGATAGCTGCTCCCAAGCTGCGCAGACCGTCTCCAACCTGCATCACCAGCACTGGGCGACCCTGGCCCACCCATCCCCGCACCGCCTCGTCCCAGTCGCCGGTCAGCCGCAAGTACAGCCGCGCATCAGGGCTGGCGAAGCGGCGGGTGCGCGCCGGGCTGACCAATACCTGGACTTCGAGATGCAGGCAGGTGCGGACCATGTCCGCCACCCAACGGGCTAGGAACTCATGCTGGGAATCGGCCAGCATCGTCATCAAGCTGGAGCCGTTTCCGCTGGCTGACGCGAGAAAGGCGGCCAGCGACAGACCGGGGCTGCGCGCCGGCTGCGCGTTCGGGCCGGACCAGCGAGCCATCTGCGCCGCGCCGGCAATCAACAATTCGCCGTCCACGCCGGTGAGTTGAGCCGGGATCAACTCACCCGGAGAGAGGGCGGCAAACGGCCCGGGGGGGACGGCCGCCACTTCCAGGAACGCGGCGAAACCCCGTTCGGCGGCCAGCCGCTTCAAGGGCGAATCCGCCTCGGCCAAGGCCGCGAAGGCCTCGCCCGCTGCTTCGCCAAGCTGACGGCGGGCGCGCTGCCACTGCGGCTCAAATCCTGCCCGCAGCTCAATCGAGGGGTGGTCGGTTTGCTCCAGCACGAAGAGGCTGGTTTCTGCCGGCGTCTGCCGCGCAAAGCGGCGCGCCGCGGCGGGATCGAGACTGTCCAGTCCAGCCAGCTCAAGGCCCCGCCCGGGGCTCCGATGGCCCCGCAGCACCTCCGCCATCAACCCCCTCTCGAGGCCCGCTGCGATCCAGCCGAGCGTCTTCTTTCCGGCCGAGCGCGCCGCCTCTCCGATCGACTTGGCCCACTGCAGCGCCTCCACGGTCGTCTTGGGCAGGTCGAGCCAATCCAACCCGTTGGTCTCGTCGGACTCCTCATCTGGCCAGAGCGAGGTGTCGCGCGCCCACAAGCGCGGGCCGGTCCGGTCTTGCTCCAGCCGCTCCAGGGCCGATCGGTAGGCCGGCTGCAACGTCCCCAGTTCAGCGCGAAAGCCCTGGCCGCGCGAACCCAGCGTATTCAGCAAGCCCTCGAAGGACTCTGCGAACTTCTCCACCCCCTCGGTCTCGAGTTGGGAGGTCACCCGGTCCATCGAGATCCCCAGCTCCTCCAGGGCCTCCAGTTGGGCTCGGGCGGCGGACAGGCCCTGCTCGATGGTCGGTTTTGCCGCACCATGTTCGCGGAACGACACCAGAGTGGCTGGGGGGAGCGTGTTCACTGTGTATTGGCCGATCAAGTTCTCGACATACACCACATCGCGGTAGGCCGGGTTCTTGGTGCTGGTTGAAGCCCACAGCGGCCGCTGCAGCCGCGCCCCATGTTCACGCAAGGGCGTGAAGCGGTCGTCATCGAAGAACGCCTCGAATTGCGCGTAGGCCAGCTTGGCATTGGCAATCGCCGCCTTGCCCAGCAGGGCCGCGGCCCGCGGCGCCTTGGGCCCCTCGTCCCGCAGGATCTGCTCCAGCCGGCCATCGACCAGCGTGTCGACCCGGGAGACAAAGAAGGAAGCCACCGAGGCCACATGGTCCAGCGAGTTCCCCGCCTGGAGCCGGCGCTCCAGACCCTGCATGTAGGCTTGCATAACCTGGGTGTAGCGCTTGAGCGAGAACACCAGGGTGACGTTGACGTTGATGCCCTCCGCAATGGCCTGCTCGATGGCCGGCAGCCCCGGCTCGGTGGCCGGGATCTTGATCATCACATTCGGCCGGTTCACCTCCGACCATAGCCGGCGTGCCTCGGCCACCGTACCCTGGATGTCATAGGCCAGCCGAGGGCTGACCTCGATCGAGACGAACCCGTCGGCGCCTTCGGTCCGTTCGTAGAGCGGTAGGAACAGCTCGGTGGCGGCGCGGATATCGTCCACCGCCAGCACCTCGAAGATGTGCTCGTCGTTCCAACCGGCCTGAGCCAATGGGCGGGCTGCTTCATCGTAGAGGTTGGAGTCAGCAATGGCCTGCTGGAAGATGGTGGGGTTGGAGGTTACCCCCCGCACCTCTCCATCCGATATCAGCCTGGCCAGTTCGCCCGACTCGAGCAGGTCCTTGCGGATGTAGTCCAGCCACACGGACTGCCCCAGGGTGTGCAACTGCTGAATGGGGTTCATGCGTCGATGAGCCCCTTTGCGATCTCGACAATCCGCTCGCTGGTGAGGCCAAAGTGGCGATACAGGTCTTGATAGGGAGCCGAGGCGCCGAATCCCTGCATCCCCAGAGTCGCCCCCGCATCGCCCACCCAGCGTTCCCAACCCTGCATGGCGGCGGCCTCCACCGCCAGTCGGGCCTTTAATTCCGGGGGCAGCACACTGTGTCGGTAGGCCTCCGGCTGCTCCTGGAAGAGCTCCCAGCAGGGGAAGGAGACCAGGCGCACCGGGTGGCCCTCCGCCGCCAGCTTCTCCCCCGCAGACACGATCAGGCTGACCTCCGATCCGGAGGCCATGAGCAGCACACGAGGCGTTCCCTTTCCGAGGTCCCCCAACACATAGGCTCCGCGGGCCAGATCCTCGGCCGGCGCGAAACGCCCGCGGTCCAACGTCGGCAGCGCCTGCCGGGTGAGGGCCAGGGCAGTCGGACCGTGAGATCGGCGCAGCGCGGCCAGCCAGGCCTGGCTGGTCTCGTTGGCATCGCCCGGCCGGATCACGGCCAGATTGGGAATCGCCCGCAGGGCGGCCAAATGCTCGACCGGCTGGTGGGTCGGCCCGTCCTCCCCCAGCCCGATGGAATCGTGGGTATACACATAGATCACCCTCAGTCCCATCATGGCCGCCAACCGCACCGCCGGGCGCATGTAATCTGAGAAGACCAGGAATGTTCCCCCGTAGGGTATCAGCCCGCCGTAGAGGGCCATCCCGCTCAACAGCCCGCCCATGCCGTGTTCGCGCACCCCGAAATGCAGGTACCTGCCCGCTCGATGGGAGATGCTGAAGGGCCGCTCCCCCTTGATGTCGGTCTTGTTGGAGCCGGTCAGGTCCGCCGAGCCGCCGATGAGTTCCGGGAGCACCGGTGCCAGCGCAGCCAGCGTCGTTCCGGAGGCCGCCCGAGTGGCCATGCCCTTGTCGCCGGCCTCGAACTTGGGCAGGCTGGCTGCCAGGTCGTCGGGCAGGTCGCCCGCCTGGGTGCGCTGCCAGATGGCAGCCAGGGCGGGATGGGCCTTGGCGTAGTCCTGCATCAACGTGCGCCACCGTGCATGCTCCCGGGCGCCGCTCTCGCCGGCCTGCATGAACACCTGCCGGACCTCCTCCGGGATCAAGAAGCGCGGCTCTTGGGGCCATCCCAATCGGTCCTTGGCGGCGGCCAACTCCTGCTCGCCGGGAGGCTCCCCGTGCGCCTCGGCAGTGTCCTGGCGGGTGGGCAGGCCGTAGCCGATGTGGGTGCGGCAGACGATCAATGTGGGACGATCTTGCGCTTGGGCCTGGTGAATGGCCTGGTCGACCTGCTCCAGATCGTTTCCGTCGTTCACCTGTTGGACGTTCCATCCGTAGGCCCGAAACCTGGCGGCCCGGTCCTCCGTGAAGGCCAGATCGGTGCTGCCATCGATGGTGATGCGATTGTCATCGTACAGGTAGATCAGCCGATCCAGCCTCAGGTGACCGGCCAGGGAGGCGGCCTCCGAGGCCACACCTTCCATCAGGTCGCCATCCGAGACGATGGCGTAGATATAGTGATCGACGACCGGGAGCCCCTCCCGGTTGTATATAGCCGCCTGGTGCGCTGCCGCCACCGCCATCCCCACCCCATTGCTGAACCCCTGCCCGAGCGGCCCGGTGGTGGTCTCGACCCCAGGCGCCAACTTATGCTCGGGATGGCCGGGGGTTACGCTGTTTAGCTGACGAAAGCGCTGGATCTGCTCCAGCGGGAGGTCGAATCCGGACAAGTGCAGCAGGGAATACAGCAGCATGGAGCCGTGTCCGGCGGAGAGGATGAAGCGGTCCCGGTTGGGCCAATCGGGACGTTGCGGATCGAACTTCAGGTGTCGAGTCCAGAGCACGAAGGCCATGGCGGCGGCCCCCATCGGCAGGCCCGGGTGTCCCGAGTTGGCCTTCTGAACCGCGTCGGCGGCCAGGAACCGGATCGTGTTGACGGCGCGCTCACTGAGCTCCGCGGGCGTCAGGGTTTCGGCCATGTCTCCTCTGGGGTGTGGATCGACCGTCATCGAGCGGGCTCCTGGTCGGGGCTCTCAGCCTCGATGAGATCCAGGAACGCCTCCACGATCGACCGGGCGTCCTGCAAGGGATCCTCCACGTGCGGCAGCCGATGGTCGACACCGACCTGATCGGTAAGTCGGGATGCCGCCTGTTGCAGAAGCCTAGGTAGGTCTGCCTGGGAGCGCAGCCACCGGAGGTGGCTCAGCGCGGCCCTCTCGGAGTCGGCCGCGCCCTGCGCGCGGTTCCGATAAGCTCCCACGGCCCAGCCGGCCGCTCGCCGGGCGCACACCCGGGCGCGTCCTTCCTTGCCGTGTGCGCGAGCCTGTGCGGCGTAGGCCAATTCGGCTTCGATGCGCGATCTCAGTGGATCTGTCATAGCGGGCCGGGCGGCCACGCGATCAGCTCAGGAAGGAATGGCTCCCGCGCGAGATGTGGGCCATGAACTCATGGCGGGTCAGCTCGCTCGTTGAAAACGTCCCGGACAGGGCGCTGGTGACCATGCGGGCGTTGGCCTTCTTCACCCCCCGCATCATGGCGCACAAGTGCCAGCCCTCGACCACCACCGCCACCCCGTGGGGATGCAGGGCGGTGTCCAGGAAATCGGCAATCTGGCGGGTCATCCGCTCCTGAACCTGCAGGCGCCGGGCAAAGAGATCCACCACCCGGGGGATCTTGGACAGTCCGAGCACCTTTCCCTTGGGCAAATAGGCGACGTGGGCCTGGCCCAGGAAGGGCAGCATGTGGTGCTCGCACAGGCTGTAGAAGTCGATATCCCGGACGAGCACCATTTCATCGTATTCGACGGTGAACAGAGCGTCGTTGATCATGGCCTGCGGATCGACCCGATACCCGGCCAACAGCTCATCGTACATGCGCGCCACCCGCTCCGGGGTCTTCAGCAGCCCCTCCCGCCCAGTATCCTCGCCCACCGCGGCGAGTAAGGTTCGCACCGCCTCCTCGACTTCGGGGCGTGATACTCCCACTCCACTGAACAGCTCAGCGGCCGCTTCGATCTCGGTGCGGTGCTCGACGGTCTTCCAATGATCGTCGTGGTCCGTCATGCGCAGTCGCTCTCTCCGGCGAGGCCTGGCTCGAATACTCACGGCAGTTACGCCGGCTGACCCACCCGCAGACATGCATTGGGGTGGCCGTGCAGAGCTTACCACAATCGACCCGGCGGCGAGATTCCGGGCGATTCTTCGGCGCTCGCGCCGAGCAGAACCTAGTTCGCTCCCGCGCTCGGTGCCGGCCGGTCCACGCCCGGCCGCGCGTCCCGGCCTCCCGGAGGCCGAGGTTACAATTGCGCCATGGCGACAGACCTGGACCTATCGGGCCACGCGGCGCTGGTCACCGGCGCCGGACGCCGCCTGGGACGGGCCTTCGCCGAGGGCATCGCGGCCCGGGGCGGAGTGGTGGTCGTCCACTACGGCAGCTCACGAGCGGAGGCTGATCAGACGGTGCAAGCTATCCGGGCCGGCGGCGGAAAGGCGATCGCGCTCCAGGCAGACCTTGCCCGTTCGGAGCAGGCGGCCGCCCTATTCCCGGCGGCGGTCGAGGCCCTGGGGGACATCGATCTGCTGGTCAACAACGCGGCTCTCTTCGAGGCAGTCGAGTTGGCCGAGGTCACCCCGGAGGTCTGGGATCGCCACTTCCAGGTCAACCTGACCGCGCCGATGCTGCTATGCCAGGCTTTCGCCCGACAGCGGGCCGGGCGCCCGGGCGCCATCGTCAACATTCTGGACTGGCGCGCTTTGCGGCCGGGGGCAGACCACCTGCCCTACACTATCAGCAAAGCCGGACTGGCGGCGCTCACACGCAGCCTGGCGCTGGGATTGGCCCCGGCCATCCGGGTCAACGGCCTGGCCCTGGGGGCGATCTTGCCGCCCGCCGATGGCACCGCTGGAGACCCAATCGCCCGGGTGCCGCTCGGCCGCTGGGGGAAGGTGGAGGAGGCGGTGGACAGCCTGATCTTCCTCCTGGCCGGGCCGGACTACATCACCGGCGAAGTGCTCGTATTGGATGGGGGAAGGCTGCTGGCCCAGGGATGAGCGAAGACCGCATCGAGATCAAGGACCTGTTGGTGCGCGGCATCCTGGGGGTGAACGACTGGGAGCGCCAGCAGGAGCAAGACATCCTCATTAACCTGACCCTATACACCGACCTGAGCCTGGCCGGCGCCAGCGATTCGCTGGAGGACACCGTCAACTATCGCACATTGACCAAGCAGGTCATCGCCCACGTGCAGGCCAGCCAACGCTACACCGTGGAGGCCTTGGCCGAGGACATCGCCCGAATCAGCCTGGAGCAGCCTCGGGTGCGGCGGGTCTGCGTGCGAGTGGAGAAACCCGGCGCGCTGCGCTTTGCCCGCTCCGTGGGGGTGGAGATCGAGCGCTCGGCGGGGTAGTTTGGCCGAACTGGCGATCGTCGCGCTGGGATCCAATATCGAGCCGGAACGCCACCTTCCTGAGGCGGTGGCCGCCCTGCGTGCGATGGGCGCCCAGGCGGTCTCGAGCGTATACCAGAATCCGGCCCGCGGAGGCCGGCCCCAGCCCGATTTCCTCAACGCGGCGGTGCTGCTGGAGACTCAGCTGGAGCCGGCAGCACTGAAGGCAGCGCTGCGAGGGCTGGAGGCCGATCTCGGGCGGGTGCGCACGGAAGACAAGTATGCGCCGCGCACCATCGATCTCGATCTGCTGCTGCTGGGCGATCGATCCGTAATGCTTGAAGATCTCATCCTGCCTGACCCGGAGCTGCTCACCAAAGCGCACCTCGCCGTCCCGGCCGCCGAGGTCGCGCCAACCGCCGTCCATCCGCACAGTGGAGAGACGCTCCAGGCCATCGCGGAGCGCCTGCGGCCGGACGCCGACCTGCACCTGCGGCAGGACGTGACCGCCCGGGCACTGGCTGCATTGCGAGCAGAAGGATTGGCCCCGTGACGGAGACCTACGACGCGGTGGTGTGCGGGGCCGGCATCGCCGGCATCTCGGCGGCCTACCACCTGTGCGTAACCCAGGGGGTGCGCAAGCTGCTGCTGGTGGACGAGCGTCCGCCATTGTCGCTCACCAGCGACAAGTCCACCGAGTGCTACCGCAACTGGTGGCCCGGCCCTGGGGACGGCATGGTGGCCCTGATGAACCGCAGCATCGACCTGCTGGAGGACCTAGCCGGGCAGAGCGGAAACGCTATCAACCTGAACCGGCGCGGGTATCTATTCGTCACCGCCAATGAGGCGCGGGCCAGGGAATTCGCCGCTCGGGCCGAGGAGGCAGCCGCACTGGGCGCGGGGGAAGTGCGCTACCACCGCGGCCGGCCGGACGACCCGCCCTACCACCCCTCTCCTCCCCGCGGGTATCTGGATCAACCAACCGGGGCCGACGTGATCACAGACCAGGAGCTGATCCGCCGGAATTTCCCCTATCTGAGCGAGCAGGTCGTGGCGGTAGTTCATCCGCGGCGCTGCGGCTGGTTCAGCGCTCAGCAGTTGGGGATGCTGATGCTGGAGCGTGCCCAGGCCGCCGGCGCCAGCCTGGTGCAGGCCAGCCTGGAGGCGGTGGAGGTCCGGGACGGCCGAGTGGAGGCGGTTCGATTGGGAGCTGGCGCGGCCCCGGCCCGGGTCTTGACCGAGCACCTGGTCAACGCTGCCGGTCCGCATCTCAAACGAGTCGGCCGAATGCTGGGAGTCGACCTGCCGGTCCACTCCGAGCTGCACGGCAAGGTGGCTTTTCACGACCATCTGGGGCTCTTTCCGCGCGATGCCCCGCTGCTGATCTGGACCGATCCGCAGCATCTTCCCTGGGACGAAGCGGAGAAGAAGCAGCTGGAAGCCGAGCCGGAAGCCGAATTCTTGCTGGGCGAGTTCCCGGAGGGAGTGCACGCCCGGCCGGAAGGCCCCGGCGACAGCCCGATTGTGTTGATGCTGTGGACCTATCACCTGGAACGGGTGGAGCCGTCCTTCCCACCGGCATTCGATCCGCACCTTCCCGAGATCACGCTGCGCGGGCTCTCGACGATGCTCCCGGCCCTCAAAGCCTATCTGGGACGGCTGCCCAGGCCGGTGGTGGATGGCGGCTACTACACCAAGACCGCTGAGAATCGGCCGCTGGTCGGCCCGCTGCCGGTGCGGGGAGCCTGGGTGCTCGGCGCGCTGTCCGGCTTTGGACTGATGGCCTCACCGGCTTGCGGCGATCTACTGGCGGCGCATGTCGCCGGCGCTCCACTCCCGCCACATGCGAAGTGGTTTCTGCCGGCCAGGTACGAGGATCCGGCCTATCAGGAACTGCTGCTGGATTGGGGACGGTCAGGCCAGATCTAGGGCAGCAGGCCGGCCGTTTGAAGCACCTGCCGAAGGTCGTTTCGTTCCGGCGTCCCCAACGGCCCCAGGGGTGAGCGCACCGGGCCCCCGTAGAACCCCAGCATGTCCAGCGCAGCCTTCAGACCGGGGACGCCGTAGCCGACGGTGACGGCATGGTTGGGTTTGAGCAGCCGGGCCTGGTCAGCCTGCGCCCGGGCCAGGTTGCCCTCCGTGAAGGCCTGGTACAGCCCGATCAGCGCCTCCGCCGCCAGGTTGGCCAACGCCGCAACACACCCCACCGCGCCGACCGCCAAGGAGGCCAGGAAGAAGCTGGCCGACCCCGCCAGCACCTGAAATCCATCCGGGGAGTCGCTTACCAGCCCGGCGATCCGGCTGATATTGCCGCCGCTATCCTTGATCCCAATGATGTTGGGCTCGGCCGCCAGCGTGATCACAGCCGAAGCCGGCAGCTCGATGCCGGTGTTGGCCGGCACGCTGTAGAGCAGCACCGGAACCGGGGAGGCCTGGGAGACCTGGCGGTAGTGCCGCTCGTAGGCTTGTGCATCCATGCGGCCGCGATAGTAGCTGGGAGTCACCACGATCACCGCGTCCGCTCCGGCGGCCGCCATCCCCTCGGACAGCGCGATGGTCTGCCGGGTCGATTCCATACCTGAACCGGCGATCAGCAGCCGATTGCGGGGGATCGCCGCTCGAGCGGCGCGCACGACCTCCAGGCGTTCTTCCACAGTCAGGAAGACGAACTCGCCGTTGGAGCCGCCCACTACGTAGCCGGCCAGGCCGGTCTGGTTCCAGCGCTCGAGATTGCGCTGCAGCTGGTCCAAGGCCAGGCTCTCATCCTCCCGAAAGGGCGTGGGGATGGGAGGGAAGACGCCGGCCACCGAGAGGGTCATCGGTTCAAACGCCGATCAGGATGGCACGGGCCGGCGCGCCTTCACTGCCCACCAGTTTGAGCGGCAGGCAGTAGAGGGTGTAGCGCCCCTGACGCACCTCCCGCAGATCCAGTCCTTCCAGCACCACCACCCCCGCCTCGAGCAGGATGCGATGGGTGGGTGTTCCGTCCTCAAAGGGGGCGACCGAGAGGTAGTCCACCCCCACCAGGTGGACTCCTCTGCGCACCAGCCACTGCGCGCCGCTGGCGTCGACGGCCACGAAGTCCTTGCGAAACCTGGGATCCCGGCTTCCCCAGAACCCGGAATTCTGGGTCCTGAAAAGCACCCGCTTGGTGCGCGGGGGGATGCCGGCCTTTTCCAGCACCCGGGCGTCGATCACCGAGGCCTTGCCCAGATGGACGACGTAAGCACGCCCGATCAGACGCTTCAGGGGAATGCTATCTACGCTGCCTCCGCCATGTACGAAGTGCAGTGGCGCGTCCACGTGCGTGCCCACATGCACCCCGAAGGCCAGGCGGGAGACGTTGGCGTCCGCGCCTTTCTCCAGCGATTGAACTCGTTCGAGCTTGACCGGCGGATCTCCCGGCCAGACGGGAAGGTCGGGCGAGATCCCTACGGAGATGTCGTAGATGCGCATTCCGGTCCTCCCGAGCGGCGGATTATAGAATCGAACTGTACGCAAGGCGAACCGGGCCCGATGCGCAGGGCTATAATGCAGCCAGACGTTTCGCGGAGGCCAGCGCGATGGATTATCGGTCGGTAGACCAACACATCCATCAGCATCTGAATACGACTCTGGAGGAGTTGGGCAGGCTGTGCGCTCAGCCCAGCGTTGCGGCCCAGGGCACCGGGATGCAGGAGTGCGCCGAGTTGGTCGCCGAGATGCTGACCGCCCGCGGCTTCAAGACCGACTTGATGGCTTCGGAGGGTTATCCGGTCGTGGTGGGAGTGCGGCCGGGTCGTTCGGAGCGCACCCTGCTCTTCTACAATCACTACGACGTGCAGCCACCGGAGCCACTGGAGCTGTGGGACACCCCGCCGTTCCTTCCCTCCCTGCGCGAAGGACGCTTGTTCGCCCGCGGGGTCAGCGATGACAAGGGGCACCTGCAGTGCCGCCTGGCCGCGTTGGACGCCATGCTGGCGGTTGACGACGAACTACCCTGCACGGTGAAATTTGTGGTCGAGGGCGAAGAGGAGATCGGCAGCGTTCATCTGGGCGCATTCCTGAAGGAGCACGCCCAGGCCCTTGCGGCGGATGCCTGCATCTGGGAGTTCGGCCGGATCAGCCAAGATGGGATCCCCATCCTGGATGCCGGGCTGCGCGGCATCTGCTACGTGGAACTCTCCGTGAGGACCGGGACCCGCGATGCGCATTCCGGCCTGGGAGGCTCGATTTTCCCCAACGCGGCCTGGAGGCTCATCTGGGCGCTGAACAGCCTCAAAGGCCAGGATGAGCTCATTCTGCTGCCCGGTTTCTACGATCGGGTGATGCCGCCCACCGCCCGCGATCTGGAACTGATGGCCGCCCTCCCGGATGAGTCCGAGCACCATCGACGGCACTACGGGCTGTATCGGTTCCTCAAGGGGCTGAAAGGGGGCCCCGAATTGCGTCGCGAGGAGGTCTTCATCCCCACCTGCACGGTCTGCGGGGTGGCTTCCGGCTATCAGGGACCGGGGAGCAAGACCGTCCTGCCCGCCCGGGCCACCGCCAAGGTGGACTTCCGCCTGGTGCCCGACCAACGCCCGGCCGAGATACTGCAGCAGCTGCGCGACCACCTGGATGAAGAGGGCTTCTCGGACGTGACCATCACCTACCTGGGAGGCGAACCCCCGGCCCGCACCGATCCGGATCACCCGTTCCTGCAGCTGGTGTCCCACTCGGCGGAGGAGGTCTACGGCGTGCCCATGCCGATCTCGCCGATGAACGGCGGATCGGGCCCCAATCACATGTTCATCCATACCCTGGGGGTTCCGGTGGCGACTTGCGGCATCGGCTACCCCGGCTCCAACGTCCACGCGCCCAACGAGAACATCGTGTTGGAC
>Ga0299915_10000982_pt1 | contig 21010 bp, 20 predicted proteins | sample RVTome_13_FD_200263 | JGI IMG/M metagenome (GOLD analysis project Ga0299915, IMG submission 200263) | Soil microbial communities from uranium-contaminated site in the Upper Colorado River Basin, Wyoming, United States - RVT92D227 (version 2) ... | reverse complement strand
ACGGATCAGCGAATAGCCGTTGGAATGCGCGCCGGAAGACGCCAGACCCAGCACGACGTCGCCCGCTGCGATGGATTGGCCGCCGATGACTTTGGATTTTTCCACCACGCCGACGGCAAAGCCGGCCAGGTCGTATTCGCCTTCGGGATACATGCCGGGCATCTCGGCGGTTTCGCCGCCGATCAGCGCGCAGCCAGCCTGCTCGCAGCCGGTGGCGATGCCGGCGATCACCGCTTCGGCGGTGTCGAGCGAGAGCTTGCCGGTGGCGAAATAATCGAGGAAGAACAACGGCTCGGCGCCTTGCACCAGAATGTCGTTGACGCTCATCGCGACGAGGTCGATGCCGACGGTGTCGTGGCGGTTGAGTTCGAACGCCAGTTTGAGTTTGGTGCCGACGCCGTCGGTGCCGGACACCAGCACCGGCTCCTTGTACTTCTTGGAAATCTCGATCAGCGCGCCGAAACCGCCGATGCCGGCCAGCACTTCGGGACGCATGGTGCGCTTGGCCAGCGGCTTGATGCGTTCGACCAGCGCATCGCCTGCGTCGATATCGACCCCGGCATCTTTATAGGAAATGGAAGACAACGCAGACTCCAGAAGCAAAAAAGTGCGTTATTTTACCGCCTATGCACACGATCCGACCGCTCAACGTTCCCTGGCTCGCCCTCGCCGCGCTGCTCGTCGCAGGCGGGCTGGTTTATCTGCTGGGCCCTATCCTCACGCCATTTCTGGCGGGCGCGCTGCTGGCCTACATCTTCGACCCGCTGGTCGACCGGCTGGAAACACGCGGGATTTCACGCACAACCGGCACGGTGATCGTCATCATACTGGCCGGACTGGCGCTGTTCGCCCTGCTGCTGATGGCGCTGCCGCTGTTTCAGGGGCAGTTCGCCGAACTGTCGCAACGCGTGCCGGCCGCCCTCGATCTGCTGCAAACCCGTTTCCTGCCGTGGCTGCAACAAACCTTCGGCATCACCATCGACCTCAATCTGAACACACTCAAGACCTGGCTCACGCAAAAAGCCACGCAAAACGGCGCCAGCTGGCTACCGACACTGCAGACCGGGGCGCTCGCCATCGTCGGCGTACTGGCCAACCTGTTGCTGATCCCGGTGGTGATGTTCTACCTGCTGAAGGACTGGGACGTGATGGTGGCGCGCGTTGCCGAACTGGCACCACGGCCCTGGCTGGGCGCGGTCACCCGCGTCGCGCGCGCGATGGACGCGGTGGTCGGCGAGTTCCTGCGCGGCCAGGTGGCCGTGATGGCCAGCCTGTCCTTCTATTACGCGCTTGCGCTGTGGGCGGCCGGGCTGGATTACGCATTGCCCATCGGCATTCTCACCGGCGTGCTGTCCTTCGTGCCCTTCCTGGGCTTCGGCCTCGGCATGATCCTGGCGCTGCTGGTGGCGCTGCTGCAGTTCGCCGACTGGAGCGGGGTGGCCTGGGTGGCGGGCATCTACCTCGCCGGGCAGGTGCTCGAAAGCTACGTCATCACGCCGCGCCTGGTCGGCGAACGCGTCGGCCTGCACCCGGTGGCGGTGATCTTCGCACTGGCTGCGTTCGGCCAGCTGTTCGGCTTCGTCGGCGTGCTGCTGGCGGTGCCGCTGGCGGCGGTGCTGCTGGTGGCGCTGCGCGAGCTGCGCGGGGTGTACGAGTCCAGCGCCTTCTACCACGGCGGCTATAATGCCGCCTCCGTTCATTCTGCCATGCCCGCCATGACCGCCCCGCTTCTCGGCCAGCCCCTACTCGAATCGCGCATCGCCTCCCTGCCGCTGATCCACCGCGGCAAGGTGCGCGACATCTACGCCGTCGGCGACGACAAGCTCTTGATCGTCACCACCGACCGCCTGTCCGCGTTCGACGTGGTGATGCCGACGCCGATTTCGGGCAAGGGCGAGGTGCTGACGAAGGTGTCGGCCTTCTGGTTCGACAAGCTCAAATCCATCGTGCCGAGCCAGGCGCTCGACATCGCACCGGAATCGGTGGTTGCGGAGTCCGAGCGTGACCAGGTGGCCGGCCGCGCCATCGTGGTGAAGAAGCTCAAGGCGCTGCCGGTCGAGGCCATCGTGCGCGGCTATCTGGTGGGATCAGGCTGGAAGGAATACCAGGCGAGCCAGTCGGTGTGCGGCATCGCGCTGCCCGCCGGGCTCAAGCAGGCCGACCGCCTGCCCGAGCCGATCTTCACGCCGTCGACCAAGGCGGCAGTCGGCGCGCACGACGAGAACATCGCGTTTGAACAGATGGCCGAACTGATCGGCGTCGACTTGGCGAAGCAGGTACGCGACGTCAGCCTTGCCCTGTATAAGGCTGCCGCAGAGTATGCGCTCACACACGGGATCATTATTGCCGACACCAAGTTCGAATTCGGCCTCGACGAAGCCGGCAAACTGGTGTGGATCGACGAGGCACTGACCCCGGATTCCTCGCGCTTCTGGCCGGCCGACCAGTACCGGCCGGGCAGCAACCCGCCCAGCTTCGACAAGCAGTTCGTGCGCGACTGGCTGGAAGCCAGCGGGTGGAACAAGCAGGCACCGGGACCTGAACTGCCCGCCGAAATCGTCGCCAAGACCAGCGAGAAATACCGCGAAGCGATGTCGCGCCTGCTTGGCTGATTTATTCTAAATTCTTCACCACAGAGACACAGAGGAAAAACGCTCCTGAATACTGAAGCTTCGCCCAAGGGTGAGATGAATATTTCCGGCAAGCCATTATTTTCTGGTTTTTCTCTGTGCCTCTGTGTCTCTGTGGTTAAAAGGTTTTTCAGATTTATTTCAGCGTCGCATTCAGGAAATCCGCCACCGCCGCCACCATTTCCGCTTCGTGCCCGGTGAAGAAATGGTCAGTGCGCTTAACCATCACCTGCCTTGAATCCTTGTTGGCCAGGCTCTGCTTGCGCTTGCCGGCATTCGCCAGCACCGGTGGCAGGTCGTTGTCGCCGTAAAGGTCCAGGATCGGCAGCTTCAAGGCCTTGTAGTCCCCCACCGAAATGCCCAGGCTCGCCCACGACTTCACCGCGGGGTCAGGCTTGCCGGTCATGTACCCAAGGCTCATGCGCGAGCCCATGCTGTGGGAGACGACGGCGATTTGCTTATACCCCTTGGCCTTGAGAAACTCGACCGCTTCGGCAATGCGTTCGGCCGCCTCGGGAAAGGTCGGCGGATAGGCTTCGCTCTTGGCGTCGGCCGCCAGGATCGGCATCTGGATCGACAGCGTGGCGAAGCCGCGGTCGGCCAGTTCAGTGCGCAGGGTCCCAACCATGCCCCAATCAGGATGGATGCCCATGCCATGGACGACGATGGCTGCCTTGTCGATGCCCGCCACCGGCGTGAACAGGGTCAGGAACTTGTGATGCCCGCGTGGGGTTTGCAGGTAGACCGGATCGCCCACCACCAGCCCGGGAACCACCTCGTCCGCCCATTTCTTCTCGCGCGCATAATCCGCTTCCGGTCCCGCAAAAGCAGTCAGGGAAAGCATGGCCGTCAACCCGGCTATCAGAGTCAACCACTTGTTTTTCTTCATCTTGTTTCTCCTGGGCGTTAAAGTACACAGTCTAACCATCCGATAATTCAGCGTAAGCGTAGTTTTATCAACCATTCAAGGTAAGACAAAGTGATTGCCAAGCCTTTGCGCATTGTGCCGACCCCCACCCCGCCAATCTCGGAGCGCGAGTCGCGCCCGCGCAGCGGCGCGCGCGTGGTGATCGTCGACGACCGTAGCACCGCCCGCAGTCTGTTGGAAGGTCTGGCCCGCACTCTGGAACCGGGCGTGATCGTGGAAAGCTATGCGGATCCGCAGGATGCGCTGGCGCAAATGCTACTCGCCACGCCGGATCTCATCATCACCGATTACCGCATGCCCGGCATGGATGGCATCGAGTTCACCCGCCGCATCCGCGCCGAACGCCGCCTGGCCGACGTGCCGATCATCATCGTCACGGTGGTGGAGGACCGTCAGATCCGTTACCAGGCACTGGAAAACGGCGCCACCGATTTTCTCACCCGTCCGATCGATCCGCAGGAATGCCGCGCCCGCTGCCTCAATCTGCTGGCGCTGCGGCGCAGCCAGAAAATGGTGAGCGACCGCGCACTGTGGCTGGAAGAGCAGGTGATGCAAGCCACCCGCGAGGTGCGCACGCGCGAACGCGAAACCCTGATGAAACTGGCCAAGGCTGGCGAATATCGCGACGAGGAAACCGGTAACCACATCATCCGCATGGCCAAGTATGCGCGCCTGATCGCCGAGGAACTCAAACTCACCGCCATGGAATGCGATGAGATCGAAGCCGCCTCGCCGATGCACGACATCGGCAAAATCGGTATTCCCGACCAGATACTGCTCAAGCCCGGCCGGCACACCCCAGAAGAACAGAAGATCATGCGGCGCCATCCACAACTCGGCCACAGCATTCTCGCCGGCAGCCCATCGCGCTACCTGCAGATGGGCGCGGTCATCGCTCTCAGCCACCACGAAAAATTCGATGGCAGCGGTTACCCGCAAGGCCTGGCCGGCGAGGGCATTCCGCTCCCTGCACGCATTGTGGCCGTGGCCGACGTGTTCGACGCGCTCACCTCCAACCGCCCCTATAAGCGCGCCTGGTCGTTCCAGGACGCACTGAAGTTCATCCAGTCGGAAAGCGGGCGACACTTTGACCCCGCCTGCGTGCGTGCGTTTGAACTGCGCATCGATGCCGTGGCGGTGATCATGCGCGACCTCGGCGATCCTGGCGTGTAATCGGGCATGAAGGCCCCGCTTCATACGTCGATGCCCGGACTTTTACCGCGACTGGTCAAACAGATTCGCAGCCGACCGGATACCGAATTTCAGCAAGCATCGATTCGATTCGCCATTGGCGTCATCGCTTACTTGTACTTCAGTTCAAGATGGGTCATTCACCCAGAATACATTTATTCCAGCATCCACTTCGTCGCACTGTTCTTCCTGACTACGGCCACCCTCATCCTGGTCGGAACCCTGGTGAATCTGCGTGCATCCCCCCAGCGGCGGCTATTTGGTGCAATTGTGGATTTCTCGACCGCCTCGTTCATGTTGCTGATTGGCGGCGAAACCTCTGCGCCACTGGTTGGCATTTATTTATGGGTTACGCTCGGCAACGGATTCAGATATGGCGTGCCATATCTGTATTTTTCCACTGTGCTCGCCGCAGTGGGCTTCGGTTCAGTCCTGGTTTTCAATCCCTTCTGGCACTCCCATCTCGCGCTGGGCATTGGCATTTTGTTCACCATGGTGATCGTGCCGCTTTATGCTGCCTCGTTAACGCGCCAGTTGCACGCAGCGGTTAATCGCGCCAACGAGGCCAGCCAGGCCAAATCGAATTTCCTCGCCAACATGAGCCACGAGCTTCGCACCCCCCTGAACGGCGTTATCGGGGTCGCCGATCTGCTGACGGAGACGAAACTCGACAAGGAGCAAAAAGAGTTTGCCCAGATCATTCGTGCATCGGCCGACACCCTGCTCGAACTGATCGACAACGTGCTCGACATCTCGCGCATCGAGGCTGGCCGCATTACCAGTACCGGAGAAGACTTCGACCTGCACCGTCTGGTCAATGGCACCACTTCAATGATGGAGACGCAGGCCCAGGGCAAGGGGCTGGTGCTGGCCGCCCACATCGCACCGCAGACGCCGTTTCAGCTGCATGGTGATGCGCGCCACCTGCGGCAGATCCTGATCAACCTGATCGGCAACGCCATCAAATTCACCGAGCATGGCCGGGTCGACGTTTATATCCGCCCGACCGGGCAAGGCCATCCGCAACGTGTGCGCTTCGAAGTCGTCGATACCGGAATCGGCATCCCGGAAGCCGCGCAGGCACGCATTTTCGACAGTTTCACCCAGGCCGATCCGTCCGTTACCCGCCGCTTTGGCGGCACCGGCCTTGGCACCACCATTGCCAAGCAGCTGGTGGAAACGCTGGGCGGCCAGATCGGACTGCACAGCCGCGAAGGCGCGGGCACGACATTCTGGTTCGAATTGCCGTTTGCGCCGCAAACCACACCGTCCACCACATCGGATGAACATTTCGACGCGCCGATGCGGGTGGCCATCCTGACGGGCGGCGAACTGGCTGCCCGCATCCAGACCGTGATCCGCAACTGGGGGGCTGAAACCGTAGTAGTCAGCAATACCGCCCGGCTCGCCGCCGAGCTGTCCGCCTACCTGTCGGGCGGCGCGCCGCTGGGAGCGGTCGTGGTGGAACGCAGCGCACTGCCGGGCGACCCGGTTGCCTTCCTGCGTCTGCTACGCGACGACTCCAGCCTGGCTGCGCTGCCTGTCATCCTGATCGAGTCCGATGCCAGCATCGCGCTGTCGCACGATGTGCAATTGATGCACGAAGGCTATGCCTCGGTGCTGCGCACGCCGGTCAACACGACCCTGCTGTTCAACGCCATCCACGCCGTGGTCAGCCACGACATGCCGTCTAACGTGGTGTCGCTGGCCCATCGCTTCCAGTCACAGGCAGGACACACACCGGGTCTGCACATCCTGGTTGCAGAAGACAATCCGGTCAACCAGCGGGTGATCCGCGGCCTGCTGGAACATGCCGGGCACAAAACCTATCTGGCGCACGACGGCGAAGAGGCCCTGTCCATGCTCGAATCCGGCGAGCAGGCCTACGACTTGGCCATCATCGACATGCACATGCCGCAATTATCCGGCCCTGAAGTGGTGCAACGCTGGCGCTTCATGGAAAAGGGACATCTGCCCATCATCATGCTCACCGCCGACGCACGCGCCGACGCGCAGGCAGCTTGCGAGGAAGCGGGCGCAGACACTTTCCTCACCAAGCCGGTCAACAGTCGGGAACTGGTCAACGTCATCGCCCGACTGGCAGGGCAACAAGCGCAGCCCACCATTGCCGCCACCTCACCCAACGTCAAACAGCCGGACGAGTTGGATGAATCTGTGCTGGACGAACTCGCCCAGCTGGGCGGACCGACCTTCGTGCAGGATCTGCTGGTCAACTTCGAGGAAGATAGCGGACGAGCACTACGCGACATCGAGCGCGCACTGGCCGCCCGGGACTATGGCCAGTGGCGCGACCAGTTGCACATGCTGAGAGGCGGCGCCAGCGATGTCGGCGCCAACCTGCTGGCGCAGCGATGCGCCGAAGCCGAACGCATCAAACCGTTCGAACTCGCAACCAGCCTGGCGCACAACAAACTGGATGAAGTGCAGACTGCGCTAACCCTCACCCAGACCGCTCTGGTTGCCTACCAGACCAGCAAATTACGCGCTGAGCACCTGTGACGTTTCGCTGACTTCTGTTGCCGGAGTATCCGTTTTCCCAGTCTGGCGGCTGACCAGGCGCTCCATCATCCGCAAGTCCTTGGTCTCCAGACGCAAGGCAGCATCCACCCAGATTTCGCTCACTCGCATCAACTCGGCGTAAGCAATCGGCTGAATTTCATCGCGCACGCTGCGCAAGGCCAATGCACCGCTGCGGGACCGTGCCTCGCGCCGGATATATTCATACACCGCCATTTCGCCCTCGCCCGGCTCGGCAAGCACATCCACCACACCCAAAGCATGCAACTCCTCTGCGAGGTAAAGCCTGCCGCTCAAAATCATCTGTTCCGCCTTCTGGTAACCGACACGCCGTCCCAGCAGACTCAATGCGCCCATACCCGGAAACAGATTGAAAAGAATTTCAGGAAACCCGAGCTTGCTCCCGCGCTCGGCGATCAGCACATTGCCGGACAAGGCGCATTCGAACCCGCCTCCTAACGCATCGCCCTGCACCAATGCAATCGACTTCAAGCCCGGTCGGTTCAGATGCACCGCGTTCAAATATAGCGGCTCGATACAGGCTTTGGCGTATTGCGCAAGGCGATCCCGATCGCCGGACGCAATCAATTCAGCAAAACGCCCCAGATCTCCCCCATAGTTAAACACGCCGAAATGAGACGACGCCGTGACCATATAACGCACATCCGGCTGATGAGGGTCGTCGATCTGACTGGCCACCGCATGGCACCAGCTCAGCAACTCCTGCAACATGATTGGGGTAAAACAGGGGCGCGGCTCCGGGTGCATGTAGCCCCAGGCAACCTGGCTATGCGGGTCGAAATACGTGGTGAGCTGTGTATATGAATTTTGCTGCGGTTGCAACGAAGTACGGACAGCTTGCAGGTGCGCCATGAAGTTCTCCACATATTGATTGGTTGACCATGCGACGAAAATTCGGCATGTGTCGAAAGACTAACGCGGGCCGTGCGGCCGCTCAAGCATGAAATCATTACATGCCGGCTTGTCTCAACACCTTGTGGAACTTAATACCCAGGAACGCAAAATCATGGCCCGCAACGTGTGCCGCTAGAACGTCCACGCCATGCGCAGCGCCAATGCGATCAACAGCAACGCAAAAACCCGCTTCAGCGGACGCACCGGCAGGCGATGCGCAGTATGTGCACCGAGCGGCGCGGTCAGCACGCTGCCCAACACGATTCCCGCCAGGGCCGGCAGGTAAACGAAGCCCAGGCTACTGGCGGGCAGGCCGGGGGCATTCCAGCCGCCCGCGACGTAACCCAGCGCACCGGCAACGGCGATCGGAAACCCGATCGCCGCCGAGGTGGCGATCGCCCGGTGCAGCGGGACATTGTGCCACAGCATGAAGGGCACCGACAGGGTGCCGCCGCCGATGCCAACCCAGCTCGACACCGCCCCGATCACGCCGCCCGCCAGCGTCGTCCCGACGCGCCCCGGCAATCCGCGATGCGGCGCCGGCTTGAAGTCCAGCCACATCTGCAGCGCGGCGTAAAACAGGAAGGCGACGAAGAACACTTTCAGCACCATCGCCGGCATTTGCGCCGCCAGCATGGCCCCAACCAGGGTGCCGAGCAGAATGCCGGGGGCGATGCGCCGCACCAGCGGCCATTCGACCGCACCACGGCGATGGTGCGCACGCACGCTGGAGAGCGAGGTGAACAAGATGGAAGCGAGCGAGGTGCCGAGCGCCAGTTGCGGCTCCATGCCGGCTGCCAGGCCCTGTGCGTGCAACAGGAAAATCAGCACCGGCACGATGATGAGGCCGCCGCCGACGCCGAGCAGGCCGGCAACGAAACCAACTACCAGGCCGAGGCCGACGTAGGCCACCAACAAGGCGGAAGCCAGTTCGGGCATTACAGATGTTTGACGATGAAGGCGTACTCGGCCGGATCGACCGGGGTGATCGACAGGCGGTTGCCCTTTTGCAGGATGCGCATGTTGGCGAGTTCGGGATAGCCGCGGATTTCCGACAGCGGCATCAGCCGCGTCTTCTTCACCAGCCTGACGTCGACGTTGAACCAGCGCGGCGTTTCAGGCGTGGCCTTGGGATCGAAATATTTGTTCTTCGGTTCGAACTGGGTCGCGTCGGGATACGCCGCCGCGCTGACTTCGGCCAGCCCGGCGATGCCCGGCTCGGCGCACGACGAATGGTAGAACAGCACCTTGTCGCCGGGCTTCATCTGGTCGCGCATGAAATTGCGCGCCTGGTAGTTGCGCACGCCGTACCAGGCGACGCTTTGATTCGGCATGGCGGCGAGGTCGTCGATGCTGACGTCGCTCGGTTCGGATTTCATCAGCCAATAACGCATTTTTATAGCGGAGAGTCGAGAGTGGAGAGTGGAGAGCCGAGAGCGGCGCGGGTCAGGCGCGCTTGATGAGGGTGCCGACGCCTTCCGGGGTCAGCACTTCCAGCAATAGGGCATGTTCGACACGGCCGTCGATGATGTGCGCGGTCTTCACCCCGCTGTTCACCGCGTCGACCGCATAGCCGACCTTGGGAATCATGCCGCCGGAAATGGTGCCGTCATTGACCAGCTCGTCGACCTCGCGCGGGGTGAGGCCGGTCAGCAGCTGCATCTGCTTGTCGAGCACGCCCGGCGTGTTGGTCATGAAAATGACTTTTTCCGCGTGCAGAACACCCGCGATCTTGCCGGCCGCAACATCGGCATTGATGTTGTAGGCGTTACCTTCGAGGTCCGTGCCAAGCGGCGCCACCACCGGAATGAAGTCGCGCGCATCGAGCACCTGGATGATTTCCGGATCGATGCTGGTGATCTCGCCGACCTGGCCGATGTCGAGCAGTTCCTCGGTATTGTCCTTGCTGGGCACCAGCATTTTCTTGGCGTGGATGAAGTTGCCGTCCTTTCCTGTCAGCCCTACTGCCTTGCCGCCGTGCTTGTTGATCAGCGTGACGATGTCCTGGTTAACCAGGCCGCCGAGCACCATTTCCACCACGTCGAGCGTTTCCTCGTCGGTCACCCGCATGCCCTGGATGAACTCGCTCTGCTTGCCGATGCGCTGCAACAGGCCGGCGATCTGCGGGCCGCCGCCGTGCACCACCACCGGGTTCATCCCCACCAGCTTCAAGAGCACCACGTCCTTGGCGAAGGCTTCCATCAAATGCCGCTCGGTCATGGCATTGCCGCCGTATTTGATGACGATGGTCTTGTCGTAGAAACGCTGGATGTAGGGCAGCGCTTCGGACAGGATGTTGGCTTTCTCGGCGGCGGTATGGGTGGGGGTCATGGCGGATCCGGATTGAGTTTGGGGCGGATTTTACGCCAATAAAAAAGGCGGCGCGCGACCGCCTCCCCGCACGCGACTGGCAGCGGAGTTGCCGCTTTGTGCGGCACCCTCTAAAGTGCCCGCACCCGGGGCACTGTAGACAAGGATCATCGATGAACCCACTCGACGCGCACACCTGGCTGACCGACCACGGGGACTATCTGTTCCGGGTGGCGCGCCGCCAGTTGCATTCGGACGAACTGGCCGAGGATGCGGTGCAGGAAACCCTGCTCGCCGCGCTTTCCGCACAGGCCCGCTACGCCGGCGATGCCAGCCCGCGCACCTGGCTCACCGGCATCCTCAAGCACAAGATCGTCGACCTGATCCGGCGCAACGTGCGCGAGGTGGAAATCCCGCGCGATGAAGAAGGCGAGGAAGCGGTCGACAGCCTGTTCAAGCAGGACGGCCACTGGGCCGAACCGCTGCGCCCCTGGGGCAACCCGCAGGCCGAGGCCGAACTGGGCCAGCTGCGGCGCGTGCTGGACGAATGCGCCGACCGGCTGAAGCCGGTGATGGCGCAGGTGTTCAGCCTGCGCGAGGTAGCCGGCATGGAAACCGAAGAAATTTGTAAGGAACTCAATATCACGTCGACCAACTGCTGGGTACTGCTGCATCGGGCACGATTGTTCATGCGGCAGTGCCTGGAGTTGAACGGGTTTTCGAGGGCGGGTGCGAAATGAAGTGGATACCGACATGCAAGGAAACCACCATGCTTGCCTCGCGCGCGATGGACGAACGGCTGCCGCTTTCCAACCGCATGGCGCTGCGCCTGCACCTGGCCATCTGCGAGAACTGCGCCCGTTTCAACCGGCAGTTGCAGGAAATGCGCCGTCTGTTTCGCGAAGAAACAGCGGCAAACGATGACGCTGCCGGGCTCACCCCCGCAGCCCGGCAGCGCATCGCAAACGAATTGCAGAAAAAGCTCGGCTCGTGAGCCTTTTGCAACAAACCGGAAGCCTCCGGCTTTTATTGACCGTCGTTAAATTTAATCTGTTAGGAGAGAACACATGTCCAAGAAATCCCTGATCGCCGTCGCTGTCGGCTCCGCATTCGTCGCCGGCATGGCCGCCGCTCCCATCGCGTCGGCAGCGGAAAATCCCTTTGCCCTGTCCGGGCTATCCTCCGGCTACCAGGTGGCCGATCATCACGGCGCCAAGCCCATGGAAGGCAAGTGCGGCGGCGCCAAAGATGCCAAGGCTGCGGAAGGAAAATGCGGCGGTGCCAAGGATGCCAAGGCTGCGGAAGGCAAGTGCGGCGGTGCCAAGGATGCCAAGGCTGCGGAAGGCAAGTGCGGCGGCGCCAAAGATGCCAAGGTTGCGGAAGGAAAATGCGGCGGCGATAAAGCCAAAGCCAAGGAAGGAAAATGCGGCGAAGGCAAGTGCGGCGGCGCCAAGAAGATGGAAGGCGGCGCCACGAAATAAGCAGGCTTAGCAATGACCTCCCTGCGCCTTGCCGGCGCGGGGCTGGGGTTCCGGCGCGAACTCATCCCCGCGCTGAAATCCCGTGTCCCCGACGCCATCGATTTCTTCGAACTCGCTCCGGAAAACTGGATCGACATGGGGGGCGCCTATGGCCGCGACCTGCGCGGCTTCACCGAACGCTACCCCTTCGTCTGCCACGGCCTGTCGCTGTCGCTCGGCGGCCCCACGCCGCTCGACGAGGTGCTGCTGGTGAAGACGCGGCAATTCATGGATGCCCACGGCATCCAGCTCTATACCGAACATCTCTCGTACTGCTCGGATGACGGGCATCTGTACGACCTGCTGCCGATCCCCTTCACCGAAGAGGCGGTTCACCACGTCGCCGCGCGCATCCGTCGCGCGCAGGACATCCTGGAACGCCGCATCGCGATCGAAAATGCGTCGTTCTACGCCACCGCGCCGATCGCCGAGATGAGCGAGATCGCGTTCATCCGCGCGGTACTGCAAGAGGCAGACTGCGACCTGCACCTGGACGTCAACAACGTCTTCGTCAACAGCGTGAACCACCGCTACGATCCGCTCGAATTCATCCGCGCCATGCCGACCGAACGCATCGTCTATATGCACATGGCAGGGCATTACAAGGAAGCGGAGGATTTGCTCGTCGACACCCACGGCGCCGGCGTGATCGACCCGGTATGGGCGCTGCTCGACGCGACCTACCGACTCCACGGCGTCGCCCCTACGCTGCTGGAACGCGACTTCAACATTCCGCCGCTGGCCGACCTCGCGCGCGAAGTCGAACATATCGCGCGCATCCAGGCCCAATATCATCGTGACGAACAAGCCAGCCGCGCTTCCTGAGTTCCAGCAATTTCAGCTCGCCTTCACCGCGCACATCCGCGACCCCAAGGCGAACCCGCGCCCGCAGGGGATCGAAGCGCGGCGCATGAAAATCTACAACGAGCTGCTTTACAACAACATCGAGAGTTTTTTGCTGGCCTGCTTTCCGGTGCTCAGGCAGGTGCTGGGCACGCGCAAATGGGCCAGGCTGGTGCGCGTGTTTTTCAGCACGCACCGCAGCCGCACGCCCTACTTCCGGCAAATTCCCGACGAGTTCATCCAGTTCCTGCAGAACGAGTGGACGCCGCCCGAAGGCTACCCGCCCTACACCCTGGCGCTGGCGCATTACGAATGGATCGAGCTGGTTCTGTCGGTATCGAACCGCAGCATGGACCGCGCCGTCGATGCGGCTGGAAACTTAATGGATGGCGTGCCGCTGCTGAACCCGGTGCTGGCCAACCTGCGCTACGACTGGCCGGTGCACCGCATCGGTCCACGCCGCAAGACTCAGCCAGCGGAAACGCATTTACTGGTGTTTCGTGATCAGGACGACACGGTGCAGTTCAGCGAGATCAACGCCTTCACCGCGCGACTGCTGACGCTGCTGGAACCCGGCACCCTGAGCGGCCGCGCGGCACTGGAAAAAATCGCCGTTGAAAGCCGCCATCCCGACCCCGCGCTCATCCTTCAGGCCGGTGACGCGCTGCTGGAGGATTTGCGCACACGCGGCGCAATCCTGGGCGCCGCCGCTCAGTGATGCTGCATGGCACCCATGGCGCGCGCTTCGGCCTTCACCTCGACGGTCTGCTGCTTGCCGTCTGATTCCACCACCAGCGTCAGCGGAACGACATCGCCGGCCGCGATCGGCTTCGGCAGGTTCATCAGCATGATGTGCAACCCACCGGGCTGCAGCGAGACCATCTTGCCCTTGGGCAACTCGATTGCCTTCACTTCACGCATGCGCATCACGCCGCCGTCCATTTTCATTTCGTGCACTTCCACCCGCGGCACCGCCGGGCTGGACGCGCCGATCAGGCGCGCATCGACGTCGGACTGGATCTGCATGTAGGCACCGCTGACCGGTTGCCCCGGTACGGTGGCGCGCGCCCACGCGCCGGTGACACTGATGTTGGCGGCCCAGGCTGCTTGCGCTGCCAGGCTGGCTGCTGCTGCGATCATCCATCCACTAAACTTCATTCCATTCCTTCTTTTCAAAAACGCATCGTCAAACCCAGCGTCGCAGCCCAGTCTGCCGTCAGCTGCGTGCCCTGCACATTCTGGTACAGCGGCAACTGTACCAGCCCATAAATCTGCGTATCCCTTCCGAGCGGCACCGCCACACCGGGCGAAAAATAGACAAATCTCCCGCCGCTGTCATCCGGCTCTGCGTTGGCGCCCGTGTCGTGGGCGCGCCAGAGCAGGTTGATTTGCGCCAGCGCATCCACTGCTCCCAGCGGATAACGCAGTCCCGCATCCAACCCGACCTGATCGCCCGGACGATAATCCTGCCGCTCGCTCACCGCATGCTGCCAGCGCAGCTGCATGTGCCAGTCTGCCTGCGTCAGGCTGCCGGAAACAAAGCCGCCGGCGATGAGATCGGTGGAACCGGAGCCCGGCTGCAGCGAACGCTCCGCCACATCGCCATCGTCGTTGCGCTCGTCTATGCTGCCCGTGGGCAGCTTGATTCCGCCGATCAGGCCAAACGTGCCATGCGCCGATGTCGGCATGCCGTCCAGGCGCACATGCGTCAGCACCCGGACATCCCCGATGCGGGTAAAGTCCCAGCGCTCCGGCAAGGGCACGCCATGGTGGTGATGAATGTGCAGATGGTCGCGCGACACGACCGGAACCTGAAGCGACAGATTCCAGTCCGGCGCGAATGCATGGCTCAGGCCCAGCATCCAGTTGCGATTGTAGGTTTCCACCTCCTGATGGTGGCCGGCGCCCACGGCCTTGTCCGTTCCCGAGCGGACCTGATCCTGGTGGATATATTCCATGCGCAGATCCAGCCGGGTGGCGTCGTTCTGCCAGGGCGACTGCGTATCCCAGTCGGTGTTGATCGTGCAAAAAGCCGAGCCGCAGCTGGCCGCTGCGATCATCGGAAGCAACAGCATGGGCAGAGCAAGGCCTGCTTGCCTGGCAATGTTCATTCGAGCACCTTTTTTGTAGTTGGATCAGGTCCCGAACGTTAACAAAATGTTTGTCCCAGGAAATGCGACATATCGTCGCACCCGCACGCCAATACCGCGGCCTTCGGCTCAGTCGAAGCTGACGTTGATTTTCGCCCAGACAAAACGGCCGGGTTCGTTGACGCGCGTGCTGGTGCCCGCCTCGAAGGTGTTGTCGCGCGCCAGGTGCTCCGCATAGGTCTTGTCGAACACGTTGTCCACGCCGAAGCTGACCAGCGACTGCTTGCCCGGCTTGTAGCTCGCATTGAGCGCCAGCGTGGCAAACCCGGGGGTCGTGCCGTAGTCCTGGCCGACGATGTTGCCGTAGCCGACATGGACACGGTCCTGCTCGGCCACCATGCGCAGCACGCTGCCGAGCGTCCAGGCGCCGGTCTTGTAGTCGAGTCCCAGCTTGCCTTCCAGCGGCGGGGTCTGGGCCAAGGGCACGTTGAGGGTGTCGTTGTCGGCGTGAACGTACGCCAGGCTGCCGCGCAGGGTGAAGGCCGCATCGAGCTTCCACGCCAGGTCGGCTTCCATGCCGTAGCGGGTGGCGTCCACATTCTGAGCACAGCCATTGGCGTTCGCGCAGCCCGCCGTGCCGTTCGTCCGCGTCAGGATGTAGTCGTTCACGCTGGCGTAGAACGTCGAGATGGAGCCCCTGACCGCGCGGGTCTTCCACAACACCCCGGCATCGAGCTGGGTGGTCTGTTCCGGATTCAGGTTGCTGGTCGCCGACAGGCCGATCTTGTTGACCGCCTCCCAGTAATCCATCGGCCGTTCGTTGCGGCCGAGACCGATGTAGACGGTGGCGGGCTTGCTTGCCAGATCCTGTTCGTAGCGAACAAATCCGGCCGAGAGATCGCGTTCGGCGCTGGCCAGCGACGCCCCTCCGCTGTAGCGCGTGGCCTCCCAGCTGTCGTAACGCAGGCCGCCGATGACACGGCGGTCGTTCGCCAGTTTGTGTGTCAGTTCGCCGAATACACCCGTGGTCGTGCTTGCGTAATCCTTGGTGCGGACGAGGCTGCTGTAGGCATCGGCCACGGCTTGCGACGGGTTGCTGACGGTACGCAGGGTATGCGTATCGTCGCGCCAGTCGGTGCCCAGCTTCAGCATCGTCATCTCGCCCAGGTTCAGGTCGGCACTCACCCGCGCGCCGTCGGTGTCGCGGTCCGGATTGCTGACCATGTAATTCATCATCGCCGGCTTGGTGCGCAGGCTGTAGTTGTCCATCACGTGATCGATGTAGGTGTGATAGAGCCGCGCGGAAAGTTTTGCGACCCGGGGCGAAAGATCGGTCTTTTCCAGCTTCAGGCCATAGCTGTCGCGGTCGAATTTCACGCCGTCCATTGAACGATCGGCATAGGCCGCCTCGGCCCGGCTGGTCGTGAAGTCGAGGTCCATGCGCGTGGTGTTGTCCGGCCGGTAGCCGACCACCAGGTTTGCGCTTTGCCGCTGGTAGGCCGAATGAACCGTGGCGCCGTTTCCATCCTCGTAATCGTCCGACTCGGCATGGGTGACGGCGGCTTCGAAGTGCGCCTTGTCGGTCACGATCCTGCCGCTCGCCAGCGCATCGACACGCGCCCAGGAACCGAGCATCAGGCTGCCGAAGGCGGATTGTTCCGGCTGCATCGCACTGTCGCGCTCGAACAGCACCACGCCCGCCGCGTTGCCGTTGCCGTAGGCGACGGTCTGCGGCCCCTTGATGACCGTGACCTTGTCGAACGTCTCCGGGAAAACATAGGCCGTAGGCGGGTCCATGCGCATACCGCAACCGCCATGGAAATCCATGCCGTCCAGCAACACATTGAGCCGCGAACCGGCCAGGCCGCGCAGCACCGGATCGCCGTCGGTACCGCCCTTGCGAATCATGGTGAAACCCGGAATGTTCTTCAGATAGCTGGCACCGTCATTGGCCGGCACCGGTTGTTGCGGCGCCTTGGGATCGGTTACCACGGTCAGTGGATCCGACGTGTGCGGCACGGTGACGACGATGGTCATCAGCGGCGTTGATTCATCGGCGCTTGCCATGGCGGGCAGCAGACTGGCGGCTATCAGCAGGGGTAGCAAGCGGGGAGCAAAGGCGTGGTTTCGCATGACACACAAGGCAAACAAAAGGGATCCGATTGTCTCTTTTGACTCGCGGCTGCGGAATGTGACATATCGTCGCAGGCAGGCTGGGGCGCCTCTCGGCCCATATCGAGGCCACGCACCCGACAAAAAAATCCCGCCAGGGCGGCGGGAAAGTATGGAGTCGATGCGCGGTAAAGCGCCATCGCACTGTAAGTGAGGTTCTCCCCACGCACAATTGGACAAATTGTCGCAGCCCGCAGCAGCGAACGCCACGCACATTACAATTCCGCCATGCCGCCCGCAACCGACTCCACCCTGCTCTCCACCCTGCCCGCCCGCGCCCTGCTGGGGCGGCTGCTGGCCGTGCGCATATCGCTGATTGCCGGCTGGGCGGCGGGCATCGTCTGGCTGCACTGGGGCCTCGCCATCCGCATGCCGCTTGTCCCCATGAGCGCGGTGCTGGCGCTGATGGCACTGTTCTCGCTCACCACTGCGTGGCGCCTGCGGCTGGACGTGCCGGCCACGCAGATGGAATTCCTGGCGCACCTCCTGGCCGACCTCACCGCGTTTGCGGTGCTGGTGTTCTTCAGTGGCGGCGCTACCAATCCCTTCGTCTCGCTGATGCTGGTTCCGGTCGTGATCGCCGCGATCAGCCTGCGCCCGCACTGGGTGTGGCTGCTGGCAGCCGTGGCCGGCGCGTATTACGCGCTGCTGCTGTTCATCTTCCAGCCACTCGCGGTGGCCGACCCGATCGCCGCCACCGCCATGCATCTGGGCGGCATGTGGTTCAACTTCCTCATCAGCGCCGCGCTGATCGCGTTCTTCGTCACCCGCATGCATGCCGCGCTGCGCACACGCGACCAGGAACTGTCCGCCTTGCGCGAAAAGCAGCTGCGCGACGAACGCATTCTGGCATTGGGCACCCAGGCCGCGCTGGCGGCGCACGAACTGGCCACCCCGCTCGCCACCATCCAGACCACCGCGCACGAGCTCGCCGCCGAATTCGCCAACGACCCCGACATCGGTGCCGACTGCCGCCTGCTCGAACAGCAGGCACAGGCATGCAAGCGCATCCTCACCCAGCTCGCCGCACGCGCGCAGGACAGCGCACCCGCAGCGCAGCCGCTCGATACCTGGTTGAACTCGCTGATCGAACGCTGGCAGGTGCTGCGCCCCGACGTGCAGATCACGATCGAACTGCCCGCCGACCGCCGCGACTTCACCCCGCCCGACGGGCTGGAGCAGGCGGTCCAGAACGTGCTGAACAACGCCGCCGACGTGTCACCCGATGCCGTCGAGTTCGAGGCTGAGACGAACGCCGACGCGCTACTGATCGACATCGCCGACCGCGGGCCGGGTTTCACGCCCGAGCAGAAGGCGCAGGCCGGGCGCGTGCTGTTCAGCGGCAAACAAGGGCGCGGCTGGGGCATGGGCCTGGCGCTCACCCATGCCACGCTGGAGCGGCTCGGCGGCAACCTCACCCTGACCGAACGCGACGGCGGCGGCACCCGCGTGCGCATCCGCCTGCCCTGGACTCCAACGGTATGAACAGAAAACTATTGATCGTCGAGGACGACATCGATTTTGCCGCTGCCTTGTCGCGCGCCATGAACAGGCGCGGCTTCGAGGTGGCGCTGGCGCACGACGCCGTCGAAGCCCAGACCGTAGCGGACAGTTTCGTTCCCAGCCATGCGGTCGTCGATTTGAAACTGCCCGGCGAATCGGGCCTGAAGGTCATCGCCGCGCTGGCCGCACGCACCCCCGCCCCCGCCATCGTCGTGCTCACCGGCTACGCCAGCATCGCCACCGCGGTCGAAGCGGTGCGGCTGGGCGCGCGGCATTACCTGGCGAAACCGGCGGACGCCGACGAAATCCTCGCCGCGCTGCTGCGCGACCAGCCGAATGCGGCGCTGGACGTCAATCTAGAACCGCTGTCCGTGGCAAGGCTGGAATGGGAGCACATCCAGAAAGTGCTGAACGAGAACGACGGCAACATTTCGGCCACCGCGCGCGCGCTGAAAATGCACCGCCGCACGCTGCAAAGGAAGCTCGACAAGAATCCGCCCAGATCGGGCTGAGACAGGCCTTCGCGTTCGGCTCACGCGACACGTCATTCTGTTGACAGATTCCGGGAATACGGTGGCACCGTCGGCCTCGCCGACCGCCCCCGCCCATCTTTCACAGGAGCCCCCCATGTCTACCCAATCCAGTCCCGCCCGCCAGGCCGCCGCCTCTGCCGCCCTGTTGATCGTGATCGCCGCGCCCGCCCTGGCAGACGCGCAGCACGATCGCGACGATCACGGAAACGCCCGCACCGCGCACAGCATCCAGCTCGGCCCGCGCCCCTTCTTCCTCGTCGAGGACATGCAGGACGGCGCGCTCAAGCACGCGCTGCAGCAATGCGCCGACGGCCCCTTCCGCAAGCGCGATTTCTCGATCGGCCACCGCGGCGCGGCCCTGCAGTTCCCCGAGCACACGCAGGAATCCTATGAAGCCGCCGCGCGCATGGGCGCCGGCATCGTCGAATGCGACGTGACCTTCACCAGGGACAAGCAGCTGGTGTGCCGCCACGCGCAGAACGACCTGCACACCACCACCAACATCCTCGCCACGCCGCTCGCCGCCAAGTGCACCCAGCCTTTCATGCCCGCCAGCTTCGACGCGAGCGGCACCCTGCTCACGCCGGCATCCGCCGAGTGCCGCACCAGCGACCTCACCCTGGCCGAGTTCAAGACGCTGCGCGGCAAGATGGACGCCTCGAATCCGCGCGCAAAGACCGTCGCCGAATATCTCGGCGGCACCGCCAACTTCCGCACCGACCTCTACGCTGGCCCGACCAGCGGCACGCTCATGACGCATAAGGAGAGCATCGCGCTATTCAAGAAGCTGGGCGTGAAAATGACGCCCGAGCTCAAGGGCGCCAGCGTGTCCATGCCCTACGACAGCGATGGCGACGGCGTCGGCGACTACACCCAGGAAGACTATGCGCAGCAGATGATCGACGAGTACAAGGCCATGGGCGTGCCCCCCAGGAACGTGTGGGCGCAGTCCTTCGACATCCGCGACATGCGCTACTGGATCGCCCACGAACCCGCTTTCGGCAAGCAGGCGGTCTACCTGGACGACGCCGAGACAGTCGCCGACCTGCCGGGTGCCGCCGAGCTGCAAAGCTACAAGGACGAGGGCATCAACGTCGTCGCACCGCCGCTGTTCGCGCTGCTTGACGTCGACGGCGGCGGCAAGATCGTTCCCTCGGCCTATGCGCACAACGCCCGCGACGCCGGCCTCGACATCATCACCTGGACGCTGGAGCGCTCGGGCATCCTGGCCGACGGCAACAACGGCTTCTACTACCAGACCATCGATCCGGCGATCACGCGCGAAGGCGACATGATGAGCGTGCTCGACGTACTGGCGAAGGAGGTCGGCATTCTGGGCATTTTCAGCGACTGGCCGGCCACGGTGACCTACTACGCCAACTGCATGAACCTGAAATAAGCGGATCGAACCGCCGCCGACGCGGCGATCCCGCGCCTACCGTCCTCTCCTCCCGGCCGCCATCGCGGCCGGTTTTTTCCCACCCGATTGCGGGCTGGCGGGCCAGTGCGCCACGCCCCAGTCGACCAGCCCGAACCAGGCCGTCGCCAGCACCACGCCGCCGAACACGATGCGGTACCAGGCGAACAGGGTGTAGTCATGGCGGCTGACGAACTTGATCAGCGCGCTGAAAATGCACCGCCGCACGCTGCAAAGAAAACTCGACAAGCACCCGCCGAAAGCGGGCTATTGATAGCGAGGCTGCCTCATGCATGGAAAGACGGGCTCCCGCTGCCGGCGACCCAGTCGCCGAAGGCGGCAGCCGCCATCGGACGGGCGATGAAATAGCCCTGGCCGATATCGCAGCCGTTCTCGCGCAGCCAGGCCAGATCGGCTTCG
>Ga0299915_10000981_pt1 | contig 21012 bp, 19 predicted proteins | sample RVTome_13_FD_200263 | JGI IMG/M metagenome (GOLD analysis project Ga0299915, IMG submission 200263) | Soil microbial communities from uranium-contaminated site in the Upper Colorado River Basin, Wyoming, United States - RVT92D227 (version 2) ... | reverse complement strand
GACAGCTGATACATTACTAACTTCTGAAGCCACAAATGAGCCAAACCCGGATTTTACGGTGGCAACAGTTTCGTCACCGGAAATCACGTCCGAACCGAACCTACCGGCACCAACTTTACCAACAGTGGTCGATTCTATACTATCTGTTGAACCGGCGCCGGCTCCTGAACCGACGGTGGCGGCATATCCCACGCCGGCTGTTGTACCTGAGCCGGTACTTGAAACGCCACCTGCACCAGTTACCACGGACTATCCCGTAATCACTGAGGCTCCAGCCGCGCCGATAGCATCGACATCACAGACAGCAGCTGCTACAGGCAACTTGGACGTTGATTCTACCTTATAATCGCCTGTCGATTAAGTACTATTAGATGGCATCAGATGAGCTGGCACAAAAAAACAGGCTCGATGCTATCGAGCCTGTCCCTCACTGTCTACAGGGATCGAGTCAAAGGCATTTTACTGTCATTGATAATTGCATAATGAAGATAGAATAATAGCAAATCGACTTGAGCCGACCCTTGGCGTTGCAGCGAGTTGCTGCAAATCTTTAAATGTGCCGGATTCTCTTCTCCACTTCAAAATACTATGCGCAATCTTTTTGCCTACCACTCCTTCTCCGGCATGCATTTTAACCATGTTTACTAATTCCTCTTCTGTATTTAAAGAGTTCAACATATTCAGTATCTTCTGCGCTTGTTCCGGCGTAATGTTACTTGGAACCGGGCAGAGACAGAAATCTTTCTTGTCCTTTGTGGATTGATCAGTATTTATAGTCATTCTACTATGATTATAGCAGCAGCTAATTCTCAAATAATATTGTAGTCTATATGTTTTGCGGCGTTAATCCCCCAAAGGTCATAATTGGCAGGTAAATTAGTACTTTACAAAACCTACACGTAAGATAGAGTGGCGGGCATAAAAAAGGACAGACTCGATAACATCGAGTCTGTCCCTAACTTCGTTCCACTACTCCTCCCTTTTGGTTCCCTTCACCAAATCGGCTTCCTTACGGATGTGCCCTCAATATTTTTCGAGGAGCTCGGGAACCTTCGCACCCCCCAACCGGCATTTCTCAACACCACTTCTTCACCTCACCTCCGGCTGAGGGCGACTCCCGATAAAGAGTCGGTAAAACAACACTAGCTTTGTCATACCCTCACCTCCTTCCTTTCTCTCTCTCTTTATATAACTATACTACAGTATCTCCGATTAATCTGTGACTTTTGTCTCGTTTGATATGTTTCCTTTGACCTTTTCAAAGCGAAAGCCTGTAAGAAGGTTCTATCAATGTAGACACGACCCTTTAGGGTCGTGCCGTCGAGGCTAAAGCCTCGACGCTACATTCCCTCTCCCTTGACGGGAGAGGTCCGATTCCCGATTTATCGGGATACGGACTCCGACAAAGTCGGAGGCCAGGGTGAGGGTGAAACAATTGCATTTTTAGCTGTCATTTTGCTTTGTAATTTTGTTACAATATGCCGGAGAAATGCCAAACATCGTCGAAGGCAAAAACCCGGTAATCGAGCTGCTGAAGTCCGGCCATCCAGCCAATAAAATACTCCTTGCCGACAATATCAAGCCGGGTGATGCCGTGTCTGAAATACTCCGTCTGGCGCAAGCTAAGGAAATACCTGTCGAGCGTGTGACGCGGCATATCATAGACAAGCAGAGCGTAACCGGCGCCAACCAGGGAGTTATCGCTTATGCCGCACCTAAAGAATATGTCAGCCTTAATGATTTGCTGGCCCTCTCCGCAGAAAAGAACGAACCGCCGCTCTATGTGATTCTCGATGGCATCGAAGACCCGCAAAATCTGGGCTCGATACTGAGGACCGCCTATGCCAGCGGGGTTCACGGAGTGATTATCAGGGAAAGAAGGGCAGCCGGTCTCACCGCCACTGTGGCTAAGGCATCGGCGGGCGCCGTGTGGTATATGCCGGTAGCCAGCGTGTCCAGCATCGCCGGTGCCATCGAAACCCTCAAGAAACAGGATATCTGGGTCATCGGCATAGACCGCAGCGGCGAAGCTGAGTATACTCGGATGGACTATAAGACGCCGGCGGCCATTGCCATCGGCAGCGAAGGCAGGGGCTTATCCGAGCTGGTCAGAAAGAGATGCGATTTTCTGGCGCATATACCCATGCGAGGCGAAATCACCTCGCTTAACGCTTCCGTGGCTGCCGCGCTGGTAATGTACGAAGCTTTCAGACAAAGAAGCCAGTAGCTTACACAGATGTCAGCCTCCACTCAGCGCGAGCTCTGAAGTTGAGAAAATTAGACTTTACGTCTCTGGGCGCTATATAATCTTATAAACAAGGAGGTCGGGGGCATGCAACGGATATTCGAAGCTACCATTGAGAAGCGTGACCGGTGGTACATTGGATGGGTAGAGGCAGTTCCGGGGGCTTTTAGCCAGGGAAGGACAATAAAAGAAATCCAGGAAAATTTAAAAGAGGCTGTCCAGCTTATACTGGAAAGCCAACACGAACTGAGGGCCAAAGGGACTACTGGGAAAATCCTGAAGAGAAAGATTCAGGTTCAGGTATAGCCTTGTGAAACGCCGTGACCTCCTCGATCACCTCAGAACAGAAGGATGTGTTCTCCACCGAGAGGGTGCAAACATTCGGTTTTACTAAATCCAGAAAATGGTCATCTTGCTGCTGTCCCCCGTCACCGAGACATAGATATTCTCCTGGCCAGAAAGATATGTCGACAGCTGGATATCCCGCTCCCCAAAATGCGGGCTTGAAATTTTCATACTGAAAAGGCAACGAGTCAAGTAACGCCCTGGTCATTGGTGGCCTGAGATTGATTTTCAACGGCCGTTACCAATCTATTGTGGTTCCTTATCTGCTGCATGGCGTGCTCTGGCGCGCTGGTTCTGTGTCAGCAATCGCTTACGCAACCTGATGTTGTCGGGCGTCACCTCGATAAGTTCGTCATCGCTTATCATGCCCAGAGCTTCTTCAAGGCTAAATTTCAATGGTGGCGTCAGCTTAATAGCAATATCGGAAGTAGAAGCACGTATGTTGGTCTGTTTTTTCTCTTTGGCGACATTGACTGCCAGGTCGTTCCCCCGTGAATGCATCCCCACTATCATACCCTCGTACACCGCTGTGCCCGGCTCGATGAATGTGGTACCTCTTCCCTGGGCGTTGTTTAATCCGTAGGTGACGGCAGTACCGTTTTCAGAAGCTACCAGCATGCCGCTGCGTGTTGAAACGATATCCCCATACCATGGTTCATATCCCAGCAATAATGTGCTCATAATGCCCTCACCCCGGGTGGCGGTCAAGAACGTGCTGCGGAAACCGATTAGACCGCGCGTGGGGATGTGAAATTGCAGCCGTACATTGCCCTCTCCGTCATTATACATATTGGTTAATTTAGCCTGGCGCGAGCTTAAAATTTCCGTGAGAACACCGACATATTCTGTGTGCGTATCGATGGTTAGCTCTTCCACAGGTTCCATAACCTTGCCGTCTATTTCTTTAGTTATAACCTCCGGCTTTGAAATTTCAAACTCGTAGTCCTGTCGGCGCATAGTCTCGATGAGTATGGCTAAATGCAGCTCTCCTCTGCCGGATACCAGGAAAACATCGGGAGTTTCGGTATCCTGAACCTTCAGGCTGAGATTCGTTTCCAGTTCCCGGTAAAGCCTTTCCCGGAGCTGCCTCGAGGTACAGTATTTCCCTTCCCTGCCGGCGAACGGTGAACTATTTACGCCGAACATCATTTTTAACGTAGGCTCGCCTATCTCTATACGGGGCAGTGCCTCAGGCTGTTCGGGACTGGTTATGGTATCTCCGATACTTACTGTTTCCACGCCGGTTATAGCCACGATATCGCCTGCGGTTGCCTCCTCTACCTCCGGTTGGTCCAGGCCCATAAAGGTGAATACCTGGTTCACTTCGAAGGTCTCCGTGCTGCCGTCACTTCCGATAACGGCGACCTTATCATGCGGTTTAACGTTGCCGCGGTAAATTTTACCGATGGCGAGCTTACCTTTGTAGCTGCTATAGTCCAGGTTAGATACCAGCATTTGGAAAGGTCCGGACTCGATACCTGGCGGCGGGACCGTTTGGAGTATAGATTCAAACAGTGGTATAAGGTCTTCGCCGTCTTTCTCCGGGTCGGCGGTAGCCGTGCCGTCCCTGGCGCTGGTGTATAGTACGGGAAAAACAAGCTGCTCTGCGTCGGTGGCTAATTCCAGAAACAGGTCCTGAGTCAGATGGACCACCTCGGAAATCCTGGAATTTTCCCTGTCTATCTTATTAATGACCACAATCGGTTTCAGCCCCTTAGCCAGCGCATGTTTCAGCACAAACCTGGTCTGGGGCATAGGTCCATCGACGGAATCAACCAGCAGCACACAGCCGTCTGCCATATTCATGACTCGCTCTACTTCGCCGCTGAAGTCGGCATGGCCCGGAGTATCTATGATATTTATCTTTACACCGCGGTAGATTACCGCTGTGTTCTTGGCCAGTATGGTAATACCTTTTTCCCGTTCCAGTGCATTCCTGTCCAGTATTAAAGTACCCATCTGCTGATTATCACGGAAGACTTTACTTTGTTTCAGCATCATATCAATCAGGCTGGTCTTGCCGTGGTCTACATGGGCGATTATGACTATGTTTCTTAAATCGTCTCGATAGTTCAAGCTAATTCTCGCTTCTCCGCATTGTATAGCCTTACCCGAAACACATATTTTACGTTATTTTACACGGCGAAATCCAATTTCGCTCCCGGGTTACCGGTGCTTAACAGGTGGTTGGCTGACTTAATTCAATTTGATGAGCCGTCTTCTTAATATATCCATTCCAACAAGGACTTGCCGGAGAGAACATTGAGATGAATCTTAAAGCAAGCCGACCTGACAGAAGAGGAATTCCTAGCGCTGCTTAAGTAGCAGGTTGTGATAGTTCGGCTCATGGAGAAGCTGGAAGAACAGGACTACGAAATATTGCTGACATCAGGAATTACGCTATTTGGTGAAAAGATAATTAATTCATTGCCAATTTTCGATCTATGGGCTGAGTGATAGCGAGAGACTTTATTTATAACCCTATTACTATAGAATTCTCTAATCTTTGAGACGTCATCATATGAGATAATCCATTTGAATCCGCACTGTCCATTAATGAATTCTGCAAGTTTCGCATGGTCTTCTGGCGTATAGTAATTAAGATAAAGTCGATCTCCTTTCGAATAATAGGGGGGATCAAGATATACCAGAAGTCTATTGTTTGTCTCAGCTAAAGGAAGAATATACCGCTCGATGAATTGAATAGCATCAAGATTATAGATAGAGATACGGGCACTATAAAAGGCTATTTTTTGAATCTTTTTAATCAAACTATCTTTTTTAAAGCGCGCATCAAGACGCCACTTACCGGTTTGAAATTTGCCACCAATAGGGCCTGCATTTAAAATTCCTGATCTATTACATCTATTTAAATAGAACGTGGAAAAGGCAACTTCGAGTTCAGAATGAGACTGGGCATTTTTAATGATTTCTTTTCTTCTCTGCCATTCATCGATAGTTATAGGGGTTTCTTTTATCAACTTTACGAATCCTTCGGTATCCAATAATACAGCTTTCCAAAAAAGATAAATAGATCTATCTGCATCATTAAGGATAAGACGACTAACACGCTCCGCGAAAAGTAGGTTCAATCCGGCCCCTGCACCCCCCGCATATGGTTCGACATAAATTCCACCGCGAAGACCATTTAATTCAATGAATTCTGCTAATAATACCGAAAAATTAGTTTTGCCACCTGCGTATCGTAAGGGGCTCTGTGTATAACCCATGTAAATCTTATATCCCCATAGACAGATTATTTGGTATCAGGGTCCACTAATATAATCTGAAATAGTCCTTCTAGTTGACCCCAAAAACGCCGCAAAGATTCCTCATTGGGAGAATAAAATGGATTGTGAACAAAATAATTCAGGCTATCCTGGGACAGTAGCTCTTCTCTTTCCGATATAAACTTTTTAAGTACTTTTATTATGTTAGGATTCTGAATAATTTTACATGTCTGTCCAGTCAAATGAGTTAGCATGCGTTTTAAGCTTGGCTGCCAATCATTCTCTAATGTCTGTCCCTTTTTATTCCGTTTTTGTCTTTCATCCTCAATTATAACATTGAGCTCTCCCGATCCTGCTAGGTAATATGAGAGTGCCATCTCCAAGAGGCTACGGAAGAGAACGGCTGCTGCATTTGGGTATTTGGCGACTGGAAGTGTTTTTAACTCGTTGAAGACATCGTTAATACGTTGATTATTTAAATCACATGAAATATGGTTTGGAATCAAACCCTTCGATTTTGGTTTAATTTTCTTGGATACTTTTCCTCGCTTTACAGTGATTTTAGTTGCAGCTTTATAGGTTCTAAGCAACGTATCAGAGGTGAAGTGGCCTTTCTTGGATAAATCTGGAGTTTCCTGTTTGGAGAAAGAATTAATATATGTCTGTACATTTTTGGCGTCGCCAAGTTTCCTAGAATCTACTTTACCCGTGGCGATATCAGTAATAACTTTTTTGTATCCCTTTTTAAATTCGTCTTTGTCTATAGAGCCAACGATACCAGCACCTTCGTCAAAACTAATTCCTAAAAACTCCCTGGCAATATTATAACCATAGAATCTCTCTAATGTGGAAGCATTAAATTCCCTAGGATTACTGACAATTTTTGCTACGTCATCGGGCAAAACTAATGAGCATGCAATTTGATACATTTTGTACATTCGCAGATGTTTGATGATTTCTGCCACCGCAATATTGTATTCATGAGACAAGTCTTCAATGGTTATACCATCTTGTAACAGCCTATAATAAAAAGCAGCCTTCATTATCGGCTTCCATGACTCGATTTGAGTGCTAGTGTGCCTGCTCATCAAAATTGGCGCTGCTGCTTCGCGACTAGGGGCAATAACAACTTTAGCCCTTTTTATCTTACTTATATCCATCCTATTAGAAAGAGACCGAAATTTTGATATTTGGTCTTCTGGTGCAGCCTCGGGTGCAATAAGAAGTTTAAGCGCTGCTATTCTCCGATTACCTTCTAGGACGATTGTATTACCTTTCTCTTTTATTACGATAAGAGACTCAGTAGGGAAATAACCATTTCTGGCAATATGTCTAGCGAGTTCCTCAATTTTGTCATGTTTTACAAGTTCAGCTAGCAATGAAGGTTGGTCACGTGATTCTAAATCAGGTGGTATTCTAGGATTATGCGGATCAAGCGATATATTGTTCACCGAGATTCTCTTCTCTTCCCATACTGTATAATCCATAAGAGCACCTCCACCAAACTCTATACTATGATCTTGCAGTATCTTATTCCCCGCCATATTCCAAAGTCAAGAAACAAGCTCCCTAATAGTAGTAATCATTGGATAACAGTGCTGACCCGGTCGGTGATGTCCTTAAATGAAGTGAGTATGCCAACAAAATATAACTTCTGATTATACCGTTGTTTTTTCGCAAATATAAAGACTAGGGTTATTGCTGGGTACACTTCGATCAATTCTATATGGTATAATTTATCATATCAGTATATTGAGGTAAAAATATGGCCAAGAGGGATATATCTGGGAAACTAAAAGGTGCGATTTCAAAACGTATCCAAGTACTAAATCCAGTCACAAAGCGTTACGTGAAAATAGATACTGATAGGGGCAGAATAATTGAACATAAAAAGTCCCCCGGCCCTTATAAGAATATCAGGATAAAGTAATTGGTCATATGTCCTTTAAACGCAGGAGAATGCAACAGGCTTATTCTACCAAAGCCAAAAACTGTTTTCGTAATGGCTCCATCCGGTGAATTTCAAACAGATGCTAGTAAGAGAGTTCTTGGCAAGATAATTCAAGTTTTATCAGATCGGGACTACAAGATTATAGAGGGCTCAAAACTGGTGCGACATGGGGATTATTTCTGCTCGATCTGCCGGAACACACAGGGCTGTGCCTTTGGAATTGCGATGGTCTACGATGGTTTACCAATTAGCACAATAAGCAATGTATATCTTGAGACAGGTATTATGCAGGGCTTTGGTAAGCCAGTTATCTTAGTTGTTGACAAGAGAAAAAATTTAGCTTCGGATTATATTAGACACTATGCGGTATTCTACAATTACAAAAATTATTTATCTAAATATGGGAGCCTTCTTGATGATATAGCTAAACTACCTGAGGACTTTTATGTACATGTGGGGCAAATTGCACTCAAGGCACAGGATTACGAAAAGGCTGCAAAATATTATCAAGAAGCATATCTTATTGATCCTAAACCACAAACCCTAGCGATTATTAAATCAATTTCCTCTTTACTGGAGGAAACGAAAGGCATTCCTCCGGCCTATAAGCAAAGATTACTTGATCAGCTCAGTTTATACAAATAAAAGTTAAATTCTCCTTGTTAATTCCCCAAGAAACAACCTGTTACCTATGTAAATTTAGTCAGCGGGGAGAGCAGCTCCTCATCTTTTCGTAGCTCGATGATGCGGTCGCGGAGCAGGGCGGCGCTATTATTGTCCCTTTGAGGTGTTTATTTAAACAGTTGTTTTTCTATCTCTATCACCTTGAGGGTATTTTTCATCACCGAGTCGGGATTGAGCGATATTGAATTTATCCCTTCCTTCACCAGAAATTCGGCAAACTCAGGATAATCGCTTGGCGCCTGACCGCACAGTCCAATATGGCGCTGGTTCCTTCCGGCTCCTTGAATAGCCATAGAAATCATCTTCATCACTCCAGGGTCTCGTTCGTCAAAATCGTGGGCCAACAGCGCTGAGTCACGGTCAACCCCTAAAACGAGTTGAGTCAGGTCGTTGGAGCCGATGGAAAAGCCATCAAATAGCTTGCTGAATTCATCAACCAGGATGACATTATTTGGAATTTCGCACATGACAAAGACCTGGAGTCCATTTTCACCCCGTTTCAGGCCATTTTTCGCCATCTCCGCCATAACTTTTTCAGCCTCATCCACTCGCCGGCAAAAGGGGATCATAATGACGAGATTGGTCAATCCCATCTCATCTCGAACCCGTTTCATCGCCCGGCACTCCAGCGCAAAGCCCTCTCTGTATCGTTCATCACAGTAACGAGAGGCACCACGAAAACCTAGCATGGGATTCTCTTCTACCGGTTCGAAGTAGTGTCCCCCTATGAGATGGGCATATTCATTAGTTTTGAAGTCACTCATGCGTGCGATAACAGGTTTAGGATAGAAAGCTGCTGCTATAGTCCCGACACCCTGAGCCAGTTTTTCCACAAAATATTCCTGTTTATCTTCGTAACCGAATGTCAGGTCGTCTAATTGTTTCCGTTCTGCCTCATCCGTTATCTTTTCTGGATGGACGAGAGCCATCGGATGAACCTTTATGTAACTGTTGATAATAAACTCCATACGTGCCAGACCGACACCGTTATTGGGGATCTTGGAGAGGGAAAAGGCTTCTTCGGGATTGCCGAGGTTCATCATAATCTCTGTTTTTGGCCGCTGGAGGTCCTTGAGGCTGAGCCTTTCAACATGAAATGGGAGGATTCCCTCATATACCGTACCTTCATCGCCCTCAGCACAACTTACCGTAACTTCCTGTCCAGTATGGATTTTTTCCGTAGCATCGCCGGCGCCGACTACTGCCGGGATACCAAGCTCGCGGCTGACTATGGCTGCATGGCAGGTCCTACCTCCCCGGTTGGTTATAATAGCAGCCGCCGTTTTCATTACCGGTTCCCAGTCCGGGTTAGTACTGTCTGACACAAGTATCTCTCCAGGCTTAAACGAAGAAAGATGAGTTACGTCGGGGATTATATGACTTTTGCCACTGGCAATCTTTTCACCCACACGTTTTCCTATAGCCAGTATCGAGCCTTTCTTCTCCAGGCGATACGTCTCAAGGACATCCATGTCTTTCTGCGACTCAACCGTTTCCGGTCGGGCTTGAACTATGAATAGGTCGCCGCTTATCCCGTCTTTTGCCCATTCGATATCCATTGGTCGGGATTCTCCAGTTTTTCCTGAATAGTGGTCTTCTATCTTAAGCGCATAGCTGGCTAAGGTCAGGATATCGTCGTCTGTAATACAAAACCGTCTGCGGTCCGCCTCTGACACTGCCACGTTTCGCGTTAGAACTTTTGAGTCACTTATGCCGTAAATCATTTTGACGGATTTATCCCCGAGAATTTTTCTGATTGTAGCCTTGTAGCCTTTTCTGTAAGTCGGTTTGAAAACATAGTACTCATCAGGGTTAACAGCACCCTGGACAATGTTTTCTCCCAGCCCGTAGGATGCTGTGATAAAAACAACGTCACTGAAGCCCGTCTCCGTATCAATAGTAAAAATCACGCCGCTGGTGGCCAGGTCAGAGCGTACCATCTTCATAATACCTATGGAAAGGGCTACCTCGAAATGGTCGAAGTTATTATCAATACGATAGGATATTGCCCGGTTGGTAAAGAGCGATGCGAAGCACTTGCTGCAAGACTCCCTAAGTTCAGGGTATCCTCGTATATTTAAATAAGTCTCCTGCTGGCCGGCAAATGAGGCCGTGGGGAGGTCTTCTGCCGTAGCTGAGCTACGTACCGCGACATCCGTGTCCGCGCCATACTGCTCGCAGAGCTTGTCATAGGCAGTCCTTATTTCAGCCCAGAGGTCATCGGGGATGCCGGCACTCAAAATTAAATCGCGCGCTCTTTTCCCCCGCTTCATAAGGTCATCCAGGTTAGTCTTATCCAGACCCACCATGGCGTTCTTGAGTTCGTCAAGGATTCCGGCTGATTCTATTACATGCCAGTATGCCCCGGCAGTTATGGCAAACCCGTTCGGAATTTTGACTCCCTGGCTTGCAAGTTCACGGTACATCTCTCCCAGCGAGGCATTCTTACCGCCAACAATGGGAATATCTTCAATCTTGATTCCTTCAAACCAACGGATATATTTAGCATCTTGTTTCATATCATTTCCCCCTTTTCCTAAATAACATGTAACCGCTTAAATATCCGCGTCTTCTTGAGTTCTGACTTTTTGCCAAATTAATAATAGCACTCCGTATTGCTTCACGTAAATACTGCCTGCCAGGGCTGAGGGCTACTTAGCTTGGAATGCCACGCGACCAATAATGCAGGTTAATAAACATTGTGACGAAATGTGGTGGAGCCAGGTAATAACGCTGCCTTTCCGGTGGAAGAGCGGCTACTTGAACCTTGTCAGTGGCGACATCAGTTCTTCGTCTTTTCGCAGCTCGATGATACGGTCGCGGAGCAGGGCGGCTTTTTCGAACTCCAGGTTTTTGGCGGCTTTACGCATCTGGGCTTCCAGGTCTTTGATGAGACGGAGGACTTCTTCCTTGGATATGGGTGTGGGCGAGTAGGCGGCTCTGGCTTCGGCTACTACCTTGACCCGCTCGGTGATGTCTTTAATCGCCTTCTTTATACCCTGCGGCGTGATGCCGTGCTCTTTGTTGTAGGCTTCCTGAATCCGGCGACGGCGATTGACTTCCTCCATGGCTTCATGCATGGATGCGGTAACCGTGTCGGCATACATGATGACGTGGCCATCGATATGCCGCGCCGCCCGCCCCATCGTCTGGATAAGCGCCCCTTTAGACCTTAAGTAGCCTTCCTTGTCGGCGTCGAGAATGGCTACCAGGCTGACCTCAGGCAGGTCCAGGCCTTCGCGGAGCAGGTTTATGCCCACCACCACATCATAAACGCCGAGGCGGAGGTCGCGCAGAATCTCAACCCTCTCCAAGGTGTCAATCTCGGAGTGCAGGTAGTGGGTCTTGATTTCCATTTCCTTCAGGTAATCGTCCAGCTGCTCAGCCATGCGCTTGGTCAGCGTGGTCACCAGGCAGCGCTCGCTCTTGTCCACCCTGGTCTTAATCTGATAGATGAGGTCGTCGATTTGTCCTTTAGACGGCTTGATTTCAATAGTAGGCTCGAGCAAACCGGTGGGGCGGACCAACTGCTCCACCACCTGCCGGCTGTGATTATATTCATACTCGCTCGGGGTAGCCGAGACATAGACAACCTGATTGATGCGCTCATTAAACTCATCGAAGCTTAGCGGGCGGTTGTCCAAAGCTGACGGCAGGCGGAAGCCGAAATCGACCAGCGTCCGTTTGCGGGAGATATCGCCGTGATACATGCCCCGTATTTGAGGCAGCGTCATGTGAGACTCGTCAATAAACAGCAGGAAGTCATCGGGGAAATAGTCCAGCAATGTCCACGGCGCGGAGCCCGGGGCACGGCGCTGCAGATGCCGGGAATAGTTCTCCACGGCATGGCAGTAGCCGACCTCACGGAGCATTTCGAGGTCGTAGTTGGTACGCGCCTCGAGCCTGGCGGCTTCCACCAGCTTGCCCTGGTCTTTAAGCTCTTTGAGCCGCTCCTCCAGCTCGACCTGTATATCCTCGATAGCCAGCAGGAGCTTGTCATGCGAGGTGACGAAGTGCTTGGCGGGGTAGATGTCAACCGAATCGCGCTCGGTCAGCAGCTCACCGGTAAGCGGGTCAATGTCAACGATACGCTCGACGTCGTCGCCGAAGAGCTCAATCCTGATGGCTATTTCCTCATAAGCGGGCTGGATTTCCAGTGTATCGCCGCGAATGCGAAACCGGCTGCGGGTGAAATCGAAGTCGTTTCTTTCGTACTGCATGTCCACTAGGCGGCGAGCCAGCTTGTCACGGTTGCACTTTTCGCCCTTTTTTATGGTAGCTACAAAGCTGCGGTACTCCTCAGGCTCACCAAGGCTGTAAATACACGATACCGAAGCCACAATGAGCACGTCCCGGCGCTCGAGCAGTGACCGGGTGGCGGCATGGCGCAGCTTGTCGATTTCCTCGTTGATGTCGATTTCCTTCTCGATGTAGGTGTCGGTTCTGGGGATATAGGCTTCGGGCTGGTAATAATCATAGTAGCTGACGAAATATTCCACGGCGTTGTCGGGGAGATATTCCTTGAACTCGGTGGCAAGCTGGGCGGCAAGCGTCTTGTTGTGACAGATGACTAGCGTGGGTTTCTGGACTCTTTCCGCCACGTTAGCCATGGTGAAGGTCTTGCCGCTGCCGGTGACGCCGAGCAATGTCTGCTGCTTGTAGCCGCTGTTCAGGCCTTCAGCCAGTTTGTCAACTGCCTGCGGCTGGTCGCCGGTGAGATGGAAGTCGGAGATGATTTTGAATTGTGACATTTAAATTCCTTCGGTTCTTCGCAGCCACATGTAGCCCCGACCCTTTAGGGTCGAGGCCTGCGAAGCTAAAGCGTCGCAGCTACATTAGTGAATAAATTCCCCATCTGAGATCGCCACGTCCCGATTCGAATCGGGATGCAATCGGGACTCCTCGCGATGACAGAAAAGAAGATAGATGGTGCCTCGCAATGACACATAGTCCAACCCTAATTATACAACCAAAGTGGCTACAACCATATTGTTGACTTACATGTAGGCACGACCCTTTAGGGTCGTGTTTGGCGAGGCTAAAGCCTCGCAGCTACATTGGTGAACAGCAGCATGTTCACTTCTGGGGCATTTTGGAAATGCGGTCGAACTCGTCTCTCAGCTTTTTATATGATTTATCCAATTCTTCTGCTTGAAGCGTCGCATTCTTGAGGTGGGTGCCGAAAAAGACGCGCCACTTTTCATCGATTTCGCCGAACCGGCGCGAGATAACGATGAGGTCGTTTTTGACCTCATCGGCTTTTTCCGAGAGCTTCTTGGCCTGGATGCCGGCTCTAATCAGCTCGATTTTGGCGGAAAGAGTCAGCGGCGATACCACCTGAACACCACCCCTGCCGTAGTGCCGCAGCAGCTCATACGCCTCGGTCAGCAGGAAATAATAAACGCTCTCAGAGGGAATATAGGCAAAGGCGAACTCGGCAGACCCTTTATCGGGACATATATAATCGGCGGCTACCTTGTCGAGGCAGCGCCTGACATCGGCAATAAATTCCCTCTTGAACCTCTGCTTCTCAGCCGGGTCTTCTGTAGCCAGCATCCCGGCATAGTTGTCCAGTGAGAACTTGGAGTCTATGCAAACGAGTCCCTCCGTCGATTTTATGTGGGCATCAGGCTTCTTGCCGTCGAAAACCATCTCCCTGATGCCATACATGTCAGGCGGGAGCTGGTCTGCCAGTATGGTCTCCAGAGCCAGCTCACCGAATGAGGCTCTCTCTTTGGGCACACGGAGCATTTGCTCGAACGACCGGTAGCTTTGCCTGATGTCATTGGCATGGCTCTCTATGGTGCCGATTTTCTGGTCCAGCCCCAGCTCCGTCCATGTGCTTGACATAACATTCTTCAGGTCGGACGGCGCCACCTTCCTGCTCCTGAGAACAAGAAAAATCAATACGCCCAGAATTACTAAAACAACCGCAAGCAGGATTTCAATAATAATCATGTCCACTCCTGACTATGTCCTGGCAAGCTGGCTTAAAGCCAGCTTGACCTTGTCTTCCAAATCCATATCCTGAGAAGCCGGCAGATTGGAGACAGCCTGAGTAGCTTCTCGCAGTGAATAACCGAGGCTGGTCAGAGCCGCCACCACATCGGCATCTTCCCGTGTCAAAGCCGGGGAAATAACTCCTTCCCATCCCTTTTCCAGCTTGCCCTTCAATTCCAATACTACGCGCCCGGCTATCTTTTTGCCGATACCAGGCACCTGAGTGAGCAGGTCGACATTGCCGCTGATTATGGCTGAAGCCAGCTGCTCGACACTAAACGTGGAAAGGAATGCCAGGGCTGCCTTAGGACCTATGCCCGAAACGGAAATGAGATTTTGAAAAAGTGCCAGCTCTTCGGTGGAAGAAAAGCCATAAATGGCAATATTGTCTTCCCTTACATACAGATGCGTATGCAGGCTGACCTTGTCTCCGACAGTCCCCAGCCGGCTCAGGGTAGAGCCGGGAATGTGAACTTGAAGGCTGAGCGGTCCGACTTTAACCACCGCCGAATCGATGTCCCGGTGTTCCAACGTGCCTTCTAAAGCGACTATCATTTAATTGCGCACCTTTTTTGCGGGCGGGGCTAAAGCCACGCCCCTATATTTCCCCTGTCATTGCGAGCCCTTCCGCAGAAGGACGTGGCAATCTCCGCCTTACCTCCCACCACCGAGATCCTTCGCTGCGCTCAGGATGACAACATAACATGTAGCCTCGACCCTTTAGGGTCGAGGTCGGCGAGGCTAAAGCCTCGCCGCTACATTTGGCGACTATCATATTATTTGCTCCTGGCCAGCAACTGCTCGATATGTCTCTGATGCAGGTGGCAGATGGCGACAGCCAGGGCATCGGCGGCGTCGTTAGGCTGAGGCGCCTGAGCCAGCCCGAGCTGAAGTCTCACCATCTCCTGCACCTGTTCCTTGCTGCTGCCGCCGTAATTGGTCACCTGCTGTTTTACCTGCGTCGGTAAGTAGCGAAAAATAGGTAAATTCTTATTGGCTGCGGCAAGTATAGCTATTGCCTGAGCCCTGCCTATAGCTAAGGCCGAACGCATGTTTCCGGCCACGAACGGCTCCTCTATAGCTACCTCATCAGGCTTGTGGCGGGTTACAATTTCACCCAGCTTTTTATACAAAGAGGACAGCCGCTGCTCTACAGGGATCTTGGAAGACAGACTTAATACACCGCAGCTAACCATCGTCATCCCATCCTCTGCCTCATCCACTAAACCATAGCCCATGTTTAAAGTGCCCGGGTCAATGCCGAGAACGCGCATAGCTATGCCTGAGCCCGCAGCTTCTCCAGAACAGCCTCGGAGTAATCGAGATTAGCAGAAACATGCTGAACATCATCCAGCTCTTCCAGATGGTCCAGCAGCTTCAGGGTTTGAATGGCTTGTTGCTCGTCTAAGACCACTGTTTGCTTAGCCACCCGCTGAACTTCAGCCGAGACCGGAGGCTTGATTTGTTCCACAGCTTTTCGCACAGTCTCTAAATTTTGCGGCGTGGTGTGAATCTCGACATAGCCCTTTTCCTCTTTAACATCGTCGGCACCGGCGTCTATGGCCGCCAATTCCAGCTCTTCGGCATTCACGCCATCGGTTTCTACGGTGATTATGCCTCTGGTATCAAATATCCAGGAAACGGAACCGCTGGCACCCAGGCTGCCGCCATGGCGGTAGAACAGGCTGCGCACCTCCTGAAGAGTGCGGTTACGGTTATCGGTCAATGCCTCTACCAGAACAGCTATACCGTGAGGCCCATAGCCTTCGATAATTACCTCGGAGAGGCCGGCTGTCCCGAGCTCGCCGCTGCCCCGCTTTATCGCCCGCTCAATGTTCTCAGACGGCATGTTCTTGTCGTGGGCTTTCTGCATGGTCAAACGCAGGCGGAAGTTGGACTCGGGGTTAGGGCCACCTTCACGTACCGCCACTGTAATCTCACGGCCAAGTTTAGTAAACAGCTGCCCTCTCCGGACATCGGTTACGCCTTTCTGCCGCTTGATTTGCGCCCACTTAGAATGACCTGACATAGCTCACGCTCAAGTTAATTTTACCACCACAAACACCAAGGGTAAAGCAAAACGTAATTAGTATAACAACTGAAAATCCAAAATACTAATTTCTAAATCCTAAACATCCCGATTTCATCGGGACAAATATCCAAATACCAATAAAAAATTACAACGATTCTGACCGATTGCAGTGATTATCTCCGCAGATGGAATTTAGTGATATAATGCTTGGCAAAAGCTAAGGGATGAGAATTGTCTGTCTTGTCACCCTGAGTCCCGATGCAATCGGGACGAAGGGTCTCAGAGAGTTGACATAAAACATATTTGAGATTCTTCGGTCGTCCCGATGCAATCGGGGCTCCCTCAGAATGACATGAAGCGAAGGGCTCAGAATGACAGGTGAATCGAAATGATTGAGGAACTCATTAACTTAGGCATCGCCAAGGAAATTATAGTCGTCATCATATCGGCATTGCCCGTGGTGGAGCTTCGCGGAGCTTTGCCGGTAGCTATAAACGTGTTTGGCATGCCGTGGTACTGGGCATACTTACTGGCGGTTATCGGCAACATGCTGCCGGTGCCGATACTGCTTCTGTTCTTCGAGTCGCTAGCCCGAATTGTCAGCAAGGTGGAAGTCGGTAAAAAACTGGTGGACTGGGTTTTTAGACACACAAGGCGGCACGAGAAAATTATTCAGAAATACGAATGGTTAGGGCTTATGTTATTTGTCGCCATACCTCTCCCCATGACCGGTGCCTGGACGGGGTCTATAATTGCCTTCATTCTCGGTATGCGATTCACCTATGCTTTTCTGTCCATCCTTTGCGGGGTGTTAATCGCCGGCGCTATCGTTACCTCCTTGTGCCTGCTGGGCTGGATTGGCGCCATTATCGCTGGCGTCGGGCTCAGCGCAGTTGCCATATTCGCCTGGTGGAGGAGTTAGCCTTTTTGACATATCAACATATATATGTTACTTTTTATCCGGGGGTAATAGACTATGGCAACAAACTTAAAGCGTACAACCATCTTTCTGACCGAAGAGCAACATGAAAAGCTCCGCCGTTTAGCCTTTGAGCAACGTACTTCAATGGCCAAGCTCATTCGTGATGCCACATTAGAGATACTGGAAGACGAGGAGGACATCAGGGAAGGGCTGAAATCTCTGGCTGATAAGAAGGGCACTGTTAGCTGGGAAGAGTACCAGCGACGCAGGAAATAGTGGGGACTCCCGGTGAGCTATAAGGTTGAACTGAGACGTGCAGCCCAGAGAGAATTAGATGCGCTGCCTGAGCCGGATTACAAAGCCATCGCCAGAGTTATTTCTTCACTGGCAAGAGAACCCCGACCACCGAGAGTCAGGAAACTGGCTGAAAGCGGACTGTGGCGCATCCGTGTTAAAAAGTACCGGGTGGTATATGCCATAGACGACGGGGCGAAGCTGGTCACGGTGGCTAGAATAGCCAGACGCAAAGAGGATACATACAAAAACCTGTAAATAAACAAACCGATAGATGGTGAGAGAAAGGTTCCCTTTGAAGCTCAAGGATGTAGTTGACAGCTATATGCAGCGGGTACCCGAGGTGAGGGAATATTGCCGGCGCTGTCTCAAGACCGAACGGTGGCAGGGCAATATCGTGCTGATGGTGGTGGATGCCGCTTTTACCTCAATCGGCTTGAACTATTTTCAGGCAGTGGTGCCTAAGGTGGAGAAGTTCAGGCAGGACTTCGTGGAATCGGGTAAGATTCGCAGCCTTGAAGATTTAGCCGCTGCCAATGATGCCGACCTTGAGAAAATCTGGAGAAACAAGCGCTCCTGGCAGATGGCAAAGTCTGTCGCTTCCTATTTGGTTGAACTCAAAAAAGATAAAGGGCTGAACGACAGGCAGGCTTTTATCTACTGGGCGAAACAGGCACGGCTCGATGACTGGGAGAAGGACCCGATAGGAGAAATCAAAGGTGTGGGCATAAACAGCTTTCAATACCTGAGAATGATGGGCGGCATTGACACGGTGATGCCGGACAAGATAGTGAAAAGGGTTATCGCCGAAATACTGGCTAAGGCAAAAATGGAGATGCCCTCCACCGATATAGATTTCGTTCGGCTGACGGAGCGCATGGCGCCGGAGGTCGGCTATAGGGCTATCGAGCTTTGCTGGATGACATGGATGATACAGTCGGAAGCCGGCATGAGCCGGATGGAGAAATACTCGTCGCTTTTGCACAAGATTTGATATTGCAGAGATAATGAGAAAGTGTCTATAGGAAGAGTCTTTCGACCTGTCGATTATATTAAGATAAGCATTTTCGGTGCGGCTCTATCGGTTCTTTGGCCCTGCCTGCACACTATCATAATTCCGCTCCGTATCCTGGAGTTCGCTCCCGAAGCACAGAAGAATACTTATCTCGGACTAATGACCTTTGCCGGCTCACTGATAGCAGTGTTCATTCAGCCGTTGGCTGGAGCGCTCAGCGACCGTTTCGGGTCGTCGCTGGGGCGCCGGCGTCCTTTTATTCTTGTGGGGACGCTACTGGCCCTGCTTTTCCTCCCCGGCATAGGCTTTTCCGGCAGCTTCCCCTTCTTGCTTTTAGGCTATTGTCTGCTGCAAGTCGCCACCAACATCGCACAGGGACCGTTTCAGGCGTTTATTCCCGACCTGGTGCCGAAAGGGTACCGGGGGATAGCGTCGGGGGCAAAAAGCCTGGCTGAAGTATTGGGCGGCGTAATTTTCCTGCGTCTGGTGGCTTATTTCATGGATAATTATACCGGCGGTGGTGGTGAGACATGGCTGTGGCTGGCAATAGGATTGCCCGGGCTGATACTGCTGGTGGGAATGATTGTCACCATGCTGACAGTAAAAGAGCAGCCATCGTCTTCTACAGATCAGCCATCCGTGACAAAAACCCTGGCCGGCGCCTACAAAATCGACGTTAAAAGACATATGAGTTTTGTATGGTTTCTTTTATCCCGGTTGTTTATCTTGATGGCGATGGTGGTGCTTCAAACCTTTGCCCTGTATTTCATAAGAGATGTGATAAATCATCCCAACCCGGCAGGAGTAACTGCAGACCTCATGATTACTGTGGGCGTTTTCCTGCTAGTGGCTGTTTACCCCGCAGGGCAGCTTTCCGATAGGTTCGGTCGTAAGCCGATTATACTCATATCGGGTTTTATTGGTATCGTTGGTATACTGGTGCTATTATTTACGCGCAGCTATCTGGGCACACTGGTCTGCGGCGGTCTTTTGGGGATTTCGTCGGGAGCCTTCTTGAGCACCAACTGGGCGCTGGCTATCGACCTTGTTCCCGCAGGCGAAGAAGCCCGCTATTTGGGGCTGACCAATATAGCTACAGCCGGTGCCGGAGCGCTGGCCAGGCTCACCGGTCCGGTGATTGATTTCTTCAATACCCAGCAAACGGGCCTGGGCTATTCGGTTATGCTTTTAATTTGCGTCTTCTACTTCATACTGGGCTCGGTCCTGGTCATACCTGTTAGGGTAAAGAGATAATGCAGCAGACAGGCAACAAGACAAAGAAACGTTTCTGGACAAAGGAGCGATACCTTCAGATACTAGCTTTGCTTTTTGTAATCGCGATTTCTGTGGTTATTTTCCTGAACCGGGAATGGGTGGTGGCGCTGGGAGCATACGGCTATCTGGGCGTCTTCCTCATATCCATCATAACCTGCAGCAGTATAGTGGTGCCTGTGCCCGGCTGGATTTTAATAGCCACGCTTGGCGCCATTCTGAACCCTATACTGGTAGGGGTCATATCCGGCATCGGAGGCACAATCGGTGAGATGACCGGCTATCTTCTGGGCTATGGCGGCCGGATAGCTGTGGAGAATACGGGCATATATGGCAGGATGGTGTACTGGATGAAAAGATGGGGAGGTGCCACTATCTTCGTCCTCGCCCTGATACCCAACCCGTTTTTTGATTTAGCCGGCATTATCGCCGGGCTGCTTCGTTTCCCGATTTGGAAATTCCTTCTCTACGGTGCCGCCGGCAGGATACCTAAGCACATATTCTTCGCCTATACCGGCGTCTGGGGTTTGCAGTTTCTGCCAATATAGTCTGAAATCAAGGTTGCTTAGCTGAGTTTAATTTGAGTGAGGTTCTTCTCCCGATAAATCGGGATCAGAATGACAAGGAGGGAGGTAGAATGCTGAAAGATTTAGTCTTAAAGAATCGAAGCTACCGGCGGTTTTATCAGGAAGTCTCCATCGAACTCGAAACGTTGCGGGAGCTTGTCGACCTGGCCAGGCTTTCAGCTTCGGCGATGAATCTGCAACCGTTGAAGTATATGCTTTTTTGCGAACCTAAAAAAAATGCTTTGATATTTTCACACCTCGGTTGGGCAGGCTATCTCAAAGATTGGCCGGGTCCGATTGAAGGTGAAAGACCATCGGCGTATATAATAGTGCTTGGTGACACAGAGGTAAGCCGGTCTTTTGGCTGCGACCATGGCATAGCCGCTCAAAGCATACTTCTGGGAGCTGTGGAGAGAGGTCTGGGCGGCTGCATGATTGCCACAGTAAAAAGGCAGG
>Ga0299915_10000980_pt1 | contig 21019 bp, 20 predicted proteins | sample RVTome_13_FD_200263 | JGI IMG/M metagenome (GOLD analysis project Ga0299915, IMG submission 200263) | Soil microbial communities from uranium-contaminated site in the Upper Colorado River Basin, Wyoming, United States - RVT92D227 (version 2) ... | reverse complement strand
GAGAAAGTGTGGAGTTGGAGGTTCCGAATCGGTTTTTTAGGGAGTGGATCAATGAACACTACTCTCGTCATATTAAAGATGTCTTCTCCTTCCAGACTCAAAAGCCTTGTCATCTTCAGTTCCGAATCAGAAATGAAAAAGCGAACGAAAAAGATTACGTTTCATCACCTTCTCAAGACGAAGGGGTGCAGAGTATCCACCCTTTGCAAACGGTTTTCAATCCCAAATATATCTTCGACCATTTTGTCGTGGGGGCGAGTAACCAGTTTGCCAATGCCGCTTGCCTTGCGGTCGCTAATTCACCCGCTAAGAATTATAATCCTCTCTTTATCTATGGCGGTGTAGGGTTAGGAAAGACGCACCTTCTTCATGCCATAGGGAATCATATTTTTCAACATCGAATTCTTCCTGATGCAAAAAAAATTTATTACATTACCTCCGAGGAGTTTACCAACGAAATGATTAACTCACTCCGTTATGAGAAGATGGATGAATTTCGAAATAAATATAGAAAGATGGACATATTACTCATTGATGATATTCAATTCATCGCCGGAAAAGAGAGGACCCAAGCCGAATTTTTCCATACCTTCAACTCTCTTTATGAGGCGAGAAAGCAAATTGTTGTCACCAGTGATAAGTTTCCAAAAGACATCCCTGATTTTGAAGAAAGGCTTCGTTCCCGATTTGAATGGGGATTGATTGCTGACATTCAACCTCCAGATCTTGAAACAAAAGTAGCCATTTTGAAAAAGAAAGCAGAAAATGAGAATATTCTCCTTCCAAACGATGTTGCTTTCTTCTTAGCTTCCCAAATTGACTCTAATGTTAGAGTCTTGGAGGGCTCTCTAATTCGAATTGGTGCCTTTGCTTCTCTTACCCAAACGCCCATCGACATCGAAATAGCCAAAGAAATTTTGAAAAACATTATCAAACCAAAAGAGGAGTTCATTTCTATTGATGTCATTCAAAAAACGGTAGCCCACTTTTTCAATATGAAGATTTCAGATTTAAAAGTGAAGCGAAAGAATAAGGGGTATGTCCTCCCCCGACAGGTTTCTATGTATCTCTGTCGGAAACTTACAAACACCTCATTACTCGAAATTGGAGATAAATTTGGAGGAAAAGATCATTCCACCGTTCTCCACTCTATTAAAAAAGTGGAAGAAAAAATGGCAAAGGAAGTTTCTTTTAAAGAGATGATCGATACTCTACAAGGTCGAATTAAATCATAAATGCAGTGGAAATATTGTGAATAGGTGTTGAGTAGGAGAAGGGTGGTAGAAAAAATTTTAGAGAGAAAAAAATTTTCACAATCCTTAGTGAATAAATTCAACACACCTAACTCTATTTCTTTTCCATAGGTAAGGTCTTTTTCTTCATTTCCACAAGAATAGACGGTGACGACGGAAATAGTAAAGAATATTATTAGGAGGACAAGATAATGAATTTTGAAATTGATAAAAGGGAATTTTTAAAGGGATTAAGTTTAATACAAAGCGTTGCAGGAAGAAAAACAACCCTCCCTATTCTCTCACATATTCTCTTGGAGTGGCAAAATAATTCCCTCTACCTCACTGGAACAGATTTAGAAACAGCCATACGTGAGGAATTAACCGCTGATGTCCATCAAGAAGGAAAGGCCTCCACTTCAGCAAAAAAATTATATGAAATTGTAAGGGAGTTACCAGATAAAATCATTCATATACAGAAGAAGGAAAATCACTGGTTGACTCTTCAATGCGGAAAATCTATTTTTAATCTTGCTGGTTTAGATCCGGATGAGTTTCCAGCACTCCCATCCTATCGTGAGGAATATTTTACAAAAATTTCAATGCATGTTATGCGCGATATGATTGGAAAAACCGTCTTTGCTGCCTCCAACGAGGAATCTCGATATCACCTTAATGGAGTATTTTTTATTCAGAGTAAACGTGGAGGAAAGGAGATATTGAGAATGGTAGCTACCGATGGCCATCGGCTCTCACTCGTGGAACGAGAAGGGGAGTCAATAGGAGGAATAGAGAAAGGCACTATCATTCCCAAAAAAGGGATATTAGAGATAAGAAAAATATTAGAGGATAGGAATGAAGAGGAGGCTTTGGAAATCTATTTTGATCAAAACCATGGCTTTTTTAGAGTGGGAAAATCTGTGTTAGTGATAAGATTGATCGATGGTGAATTTCCCGAATATGAACAGGTGATTCCTAAAGAAAATGATAAAAAGTTAGTCTTGGAGAAAGAAAGGATGTACGGATCTCTAAAAAGAGTTTCAACCATGGCCAGTGAAAGGGTAGAGGGGATTAAGTTTTCGGTCACAAAAAATTGTGTAGAACTTTCTTCATACCATCAAGATTTCGGAGATGCAAAGGAGGAGGTCGAAGTTACTTATGAAGGTCCTCCCATTCAGATTGGCTTCAACGCCAGATATTTAATAGATGTCCTCAATGTGATCGATACCGATGAAGTTGTTATGGAATTGAAGGACGAAGGGAGCCCTGGGATTATTAAGCCCATATCGATTGTCGATCCTTCAAATCAACTCTGTATTATTATGCCGATGAGGATTTAAAGTTTTACCCCTTAAGAAAACCCCACCATTGATGATGGGGAGGTAAAATAAATTTAAAAACAGAAAATTAAATAACTTTCAATAGAACTTAGGAAGAGAAGCGAGCGAGTCATGAATGAAATAGTAGAACAATATACGGCGGAACAAATTAAAATTTTGGATGGATTGGCTGCAGTAAGGAAACGGCCCGCAATGTATATTGGAAATACTGGGATAGAAGGACTTCACCATCTAGTCCATGAGTTGGTAGATAACAGTATAGACGAAGCGCTAGAAGGGTTTTGCCATCAGATTGAAGTGATTATTCATATAGACAACAGCGTAACGGTAAGAGATGATGGCCGTGGCATACCGGTTGATATTCATGAGAAGGAGAATCGTCCTGCAGTAGAAGTTGTCATGACCAAACTCCACGCGGGAGGCAAATTCGATAACCGAAGCTATAAGATATCAGGAGGTCTTCATGGCGTAGGCCTCTCGGTGGTTAATGCCCTTTCAGAGTTTATTGACTTGGAGATACGAAGGGATGGCAAAGTCTATCATCAGACCTATGAACGGGGGGATGCCAAGACAAAGCTTGAGGTGACGGGAAAGACCAAGCATAGAGGGACCCAAATCCGATTTAAACCGGATAGCGAAATCTTTGAAACAACCTCTTTCAGTTTCGACATACTCTCCCAACGCCTCAGGGAATTGGCTTTTTTAAATAAGGGACTTTCCATCACGATCGAGGATGAAAGGGCAGGAAAGCGACATGACTTCTTTTACAAGGGAGGAATACTCTCCTTCATCGAATACCTGAATAAGAATAAAAATTGTATTCACCCGAAACCGATCTACGTTCAGGGGGTAAAGAATGGAATCGATGTGGAGATAGCCTTCCAGTATAACGATGGATATAGCGAGAACCTCTTCTCCTTCGCCAATAACATCAATACCCACGAGGGCGGAACACATCTCATCGGATTTAAGACTGCTCTTACTCGAACGATCAACCAGTATGCGACGAATGCCAATCTCCTGAAAGGTGTGAAGGAGAATTTCACCGGAGAGGATATCCGGGAAGGACTGGTGGGGGTGATCAGCGTCAAGATTCCCGAACCCCAATTCGAAGGACAGACCAAGACAAAACTGGGGAATAGCGAAGTGAAAGGTCTGGTGGAGGCCTTGATCAATGAGAAGTTAGGAAGTTACTTTGAGGAGAATCCTGCCGTCGCCAGAAAGATCATCTCCAGGGTTATCGATGCCGCTCGGGCGAGGGAAGCCGCCCGAAAGGCGCGCGAGCTGAGCCGACGAAAAGGGGCCCTAGGAGGAGACTCCCTGCCCGGAAAGCTGGCCGATTGTCAAGAGAGAGACCCTGCGCTCAGTGAGATCTTTATTGTGGAGGGTGATTCGGCAGGCGGTTCAGCTAAACAAGGTCGGGACCGAACCATTCAAGCCATCCTTCCAATCAAGGGAAAAATCCTCAATGTGGAGAAGGCACGGTTCGATAAGATGCTGGCCAATGAAGAGATTCGCATCCTGATCTCGGCTCTGGGTGCGGGTATTGGGAAAGACGAATACAATATCCAACGACTCCGTTACCATCGCATTATTATTATGACCGATGCCGATGTGGATGGTTCCCATATCAGAACCTTGCTCCTCACCTTTTTCTATCGCCATATGCCAGAGATAATCGAAAGAGGACACCTCTACATCGCCCAACCTCCTCTCTTCAAGGTGACCGAGGGGAAGAATGAAATCTATATGAAGGACGAGGAGGCGTTTAATCGACACTTGATGAACCGTGCTGTGGCCAAGAGCGAAGTAATCGTCCAATCCACGAATAAAAAGCTGACCGATAAGAGACTGGCCTTACTGTTGGAAAAAATCTTTCTTTATCACGATCTGATTCAACGGATCCCCAAAAAGGGGTATCCCCGATCCCTTCTCAACTTACTCCTTAAGAATGAGATCCGAAGTAAGTCGACCTTTGAAGAAAAGGGGAAGATTGCCGATCTTCAGAAGCAATTGAGAAAGAATGGGTTTGAGGTTTTTGATCTATCTTGGGACGAAGAGCACAACTTGTATGGGTTTGAGGTTCAAGAATCGAATGGAGGAGGGGAGCTACATAGCAAGGTCCATTGGGATCTGATCGCCTCGGTTGAATATCGCCATCTCTTTCAGATCTATCAAGAGATTCGAGAGATGGCACCTCCCCCTTATACATTGGTGGAGAAGGGAAGGGAAGTAACGATCGACCGTGAGGAGGGACTGCTTCAATCCTTGAATCAATTGGGAAGAGAAGGGCTTTCCATCCAAAGGTATAAGGGGTTGGGTGAGATGAACCCCGAACAACTTTGGCAGACGACGATGAATCCCGGGACCCGGACGCTCCTCAAGGTGAGGGTGGAAGATGCCATCGAAGCTGATGAGATCTTTAGCATCTTAATGGGCGATGAAGTGGAGCAAAGGCGCCACTTCATCGAAGAGAATGCCCTCTTTGTACAGCGCCTCGATATTTAATTTTCCAAGGATAAATCGTGAGGAGTTAGATTCGAAGCACGAATTTTTCAATAGCCTCTTTACTTGCCACAACTCCGAAAGGATAAAATGAATGCTCATCGTGGGATTGACAGGAGGGATAGCAAGTGGAAAGACGGCTGTTTCGAAAATATTAAGCGAGGAGGGTGCTTATATTATCGATGCAGACCAAATTGCCAGGGAGCTGGTTCAACCTCATACACCCACGTGGAGAGAACTGACCAATGTCTTTGGAAAGGAAATCCTTGACAAGGATGGATCCATTCATCGAAAAAAATTGGCTGCCATTGTCTTCTCCAATCCTCAGCAGAGGAATCTCCTCAATCAAATTATTCAGCCTCGGATCAAGGAGGAACTGGGCCTAAGAGTGAAGAGGATTGGTCAAAAGGATCCGGAGGCAATTGTTGTTATTGATGCCGCTCTCCTCGTCGAGCGAGGGGAGCATCGGGAGATGGATAAGCTGATTGTTGTCACTTCTACCGAAAGACAGCAAATCGAGAGACTGAAAGAACGGGAGGGGACAAGCGAGGAAGAGGCCCGGAAGATTCTTGCTTCTCAGGTGGCCCTTAAGGAGAAGTTGAAAGTCGCAGACTTTGTGGTCCGTAATGAAGGTTGCCTTGAGGAAACGCGGAGGATGGCGAAGGAGGTTTTTCAAGAACTTAAGAGGATCGCTCTTCAAAAGGCGAACGACAAAAACCCTAAGATCCTTAGATGGAGTTCTGAATAACTCCCCAACCTTGATCCCTTGAAGGGACATTGATACCACAATCTTTTAGCCAAAGCAATCAAGCATTCCATAAATATTCAATGAAACAAGGAGGATAAAAGAGAGGGTTATGAACATTAAGGATTTGAAAAAGAAGAAGATCAACGAATTATATCGGATTGCCAAGGAGCTCAATGTCGAAGGTGCCAGCGGGATGCGCAAGCAGGAACTGATCTTTGCGATCCTACAAGCACAGACAGAAAAAAACGGTCTCATTTTCGGAGAAGGTGTGCTTGAAATTTTACCCGATGGGTTTGGGTTTCTGAGGGCACCTGATTATAATTACCTGCCTGGGCCGGATGACATCTATATCTCCCCATCCCAAATCCGAAGGTTCAATCTCCGAACGGGCGATACGGTCTCGGGGCAGATTCGACCCCCAAAAGATACAGAGCGATACTTCGCCATGCTGAAGGTTGAGCTGGTCAATTATGAAGATCCGGAGGTGGCCCGGGATAAAATTCTCTTCGATAACCTGACCCCACTTTATCCTCAGGAAAAGATCCTGTTGGAGGCGGAAAACGATTCGCACAACTACTCCGCCCGAGTCATGGACCTCCTCACCCCTATTGGAAAAGGGCAGCGGGGACTCATCGTGGCCGCGCCGAGAACCGGCAAGACGATGCTCCTCCAGAGTATAGCCCACAGCATCGTCGCCAATCAAAAGGAGATCATTCTAATCGTCCTCCTCATTGATGAACGACCCGAGGAGGTGACAGATATGGAGCGGTCCGTCGATGCAGAGGTGATCAGTTCGACCTTCGACGAACCGGCCCAGCGACATGTCCAGGTGGCAGAGATGGTGATCGAAAAGGCAAAGCGGTTGGTAGAGCATCAGAAGGATGTAGTCATTCTTCTAGACAGCGTCACTCGTCTGGCGAGGGCCTACAATACAGTCGTCCCGCCCAGCGGGAAGGTGCTCTCAGGGGGAATCGATGCCAATGCCCTTCAACGGCCGAAGCGCTTTTTTGGTGCCGCTCGAAATATTGAACAAGGCGGGAGCCTGACCATTATCGCCACAGCCCTGATCGACACAGGGAGCAGGATGGATGAAGTGATCTTCGAAGAATTCAAGGGGACAGGGAACATGGAAATACACCTAGACCGGCGATTGGTTGACAGAAGGGTCTTTCCCTCCATTGACATTCAACGGTCCGGGACCCGAAAAGAAGAGCTGCTCTTGGATCGTAACGATATAAATCGCATCTTCCTGCTAAGAAGGGTGCTCCAGCCGATGAATACAGTGGAGAGCATGGAATTTCTTTTGGAGAAGATGCATGCCACCAAGAGTAACCGGGATTTTCTCGATTCGATGAATCAATAGGGGTATGGGTGTTCGTAATAGTAATAGGTGTATGAAACGATCACTATCACCCATCACTATGTTTCAAAAAAGTTGAAAATTTGTTAGAAATCAGTAAAATAGTAAGCGGAGGCTTAAGGAAATGAAGAAGGATATTCACCCAAAAATCTTTGATACCCTGATCAAATGTGCCTGTGGAGCCACTTTTGAAACGAAGAGTACCCAAAAGGAGATCCATGTTGAGATCTGTTCTAACTGCCATCCTTTCTTCACAGGCAAGCAGAAATTATTGGACACCGCAGGGAGGATCGAGCGTTTTAGGAAAAAATATGGCGAGAAATCTGATCAAAAGGATTGATTACAACTCACCCGTCCAAATTCTCTTTTTCCGTTTGATACCTTTCGGCATATCTCTCGATGATGCGCCGACGGGTCTACGACCCCTCTCTGCCATCCTAGCCGGTCTTCTTTTGGAAGTCGTCATTCAACATTAGTTGACCCAATCGGCGGCGCCATGTTCCACCCTTTAGAGGGGTTGAAATGCGCTGCTCAGGGTCAACCCTGAACCCTCGGCTCAAGTCTTTAGGGAGTTGAAGGGTTGATTTGGAGGTTTCGAATGTTTTCGGAAAGGAAGGTTCCCAGTAAGGGAGATTCTCTATTCAACAGACCTCTCCCTAAAAAAAGGGAAGAACAGCTTCGTGTAGGGGGACAAGCTGTTATTGAGGGTGTGATGATGAGGTCTCCCAGTTCGATGGCCATCGCTGTCCGGAAGCCTAATGGCGAGATAACGGTGAGACGTGAAAGGTTGACCTTCTTTTCTGAAAAGATGTTCTGCTTTAAACTCCCATTGGTCAGAGGAGTCATCGCTTTGCTCTCCGCACTCATTTTAGGGATTCAGGCCCTCAACTTCTCTGCGAATCAGACGCTCTCCGAAGGGGAGAAAGAACCAAGCCCTTGGACGATGAGCGTGACCTTTGCTGTGGCCCTCTGCTTTGGTATCTTCCTCTTCTTCCTGATCCCCCTCTTTTTGACGCGGTGGTTGCGGTTTGCCATTCCCATGCTCTCCGAAAGCGGGCTCCTCTTCAATCTGGTTGACGGTGCAATCCGATTGATGATCTTCCTCGCTTACCTCTGGGCCATCTCTTTCTTAAAAGAGATCGAGCGCATCTTTCAATATCATGGCGCAGAGCACAAATCGATCTTTGCCTTCGAGTCTGGCGGAGAGTTGATCATCGATCGTGTGAAAGGGTTCAGCTATCTCCATCCCAGGTGTGGTACGAGCTTCCTGCTCATCGTCATGGTGGTGAGCATTTTGGTCTTTGCCATCATCCCACATCACCTCTCGTTTGGGTATAAAGTGGCCTCTCGGGTGGTCTTGATCCCTTTCATCGCGGGACTCTCCTATGAGATCATCCGATTTGCCGATCGAAAGAGGGAGAGTCGAGGCATCCAATATTTCATCAAGCCTGGGCTTTGGCTTCAAAGGCTCACTGCCCGTGAGCCCTCTGACGCCCAGATTGAGGTGGCTATTCGTGCCCTTCAGGAGGTGTTGGAATTGGAAAGACATCGAAACTAGAAAATGCAAAATATCAAAATCCAAATACCAAACGAAATCTATACATGACGTCGAAAATGAATGCACAAGGAAAGGGCAGGGGCGACTTTAGTCGCCCAATAGGAGGCTAAAGCCTCCCCTACCACAGGGTTTATTATGCAAAATTAGACACATTATATTTAGAAAATGAACTTTGACATTGCCTTCGTTTTTTTTGACATTTGAGCTTTGAAATTTGTCATTGTTTTAAGGATATAAAGATGTTTGAAAAACTAGAGGAAGTAGAACGGCGATACGAAATGCTTTGCCATCTCTTGGGCCAGCCTGAAGTGATCAACAACCAGGCGGAGTTGCAGAAGGCTGCCAAGGAGTATGCAGAGTTGGGGAAGGTGGTTGGACTCTACCGAAGGCTGAAGAAGTTAGAAGAGGAGATCAAGGGAAACCGCCAGATCCTCGTCGATGAAGAGGATGAGGAGATGAAGGGGTTGGCGAAGGAGGAACTCAATCGGCTTACAACAGAGAAGGAAAGGGTGGAGGAAGATCTGAGAATGACTCTTCTTCCGAAGGACCCCAATAATGAGAAAAACATCTTAATCGAGATTCGAGCAGGAACGGGAGGAGAGGAGGCAGGACTTTTCGCTGCTGATCTCTTCCGGATGTATGCAAAGCTTGCAGAAAAGCATCGCTGGCGAATGGAGGTGTTGAGCCGCCACTACACTGGGATCGGTGGGTTCAAGGAGATCATTGCATTGATCGAAGGGAAAGATGTCTATCGTCAGTTGAAGTTTGAGAGCGGTGTCCATAGGGTCCAGCGGGTTCCAACCACAGAGTCCCAAGGTCGTATCCATACGTCAACTGTCACTGTAGCCATTCTTCCGGAGGCAGAAGAGGTGGAGGTTCAGATCGATCCCAATGACATTCGGGTCGACATCTTCAGATCCTCAGGGCCAGGGGGTCAGAGTGTGAACACCACGGACTCTGCCGTGCGGATTACCCATCTGTCCACAGGGATAGTGGTCTCTTGCCAGGACGAAAAGTCCCAACACAAGAACAAGGCAAAGGCCCTTAAAATCCTTCGAGCGAGGCTACTGGATAAAGCGAGACAAGAGAAGCAGACGGAGATTTCGGAGAAGAGAAGAACTCAAGTAGGAAGTGGAGAGCGAAGCGAACGCATTCGAACTTATAATTTCCCTCAGGGAAGGGTGACCGATCACCGAATTGGGTTGACCCTCTACCGCCTCGAAACCATCCTTGAAGGCGATCTGGATGAAATCATTAAGGCCTTGACCACTCATTACCAAGCAGAAATGTTGAAAGGAGAAGTTGAGAACTCCAAATTCCAATTCTCAAATGCCAAATAAATAGGGAAATTACAAATTTCGAATGTCAGGCAATAGATGGCATAGTGCAGAACCCCCTATCCTCTCCCTCCCCCTCGAGGGGGGAGGATTGGGGAGGGGGTGAACACTTAGCTCTATGCTCTTTGCGATTGAGTTGAAAGATGACGGTCCTTGAACTTCTCAATTGGTCAACGGATCATTTAGAGCATCATCGGATTGAAAATCCTCGTCTGAATGCTGAGCTTCTTTTAGCTTGTTCTCTAAATGTTAGCCGGGAGGGGCTTTATGTTCACCTTCAAGACCAGCTTAAGGAGAAGGAGCAAGGAGGACTCGAGGGGTTGATCCAAAGGCGGATCGCTGGGGAGCCCCTTCAATACATCTTAGGCCATCAGGAGTTTTGGTCAATCGACCTTAAAGTAAATCCCCGCGTCCTGATTCCAAGACCAGAGACAGAACTTTTAGTTGAACAGGCCCTTCTCATTCTTTCAGATAAGCCTTCAGGAAGGACGCCGTCTGTCTTAGAGATAGGAACGGGAAGTGGGGCGATGGCGATCTCCTTGGCTAAGGAGGTAAGGAATATCTTTCTGGTAGCCACCGATATCTCCAGAGACGCTCTCATGGTAGCCAAGGAGAATGCGAAAACTGCGGGTGTCATTGGTACGATCGAGTTTGTTAATGGCAGTCTATTTGCACCATTTTATCTATTTAGAGAAGAAGAACGTTTTGATTTAATCCTTTCCAATCCTCCTTATGTCGACCATTCAGAGATTCAGCGGTTGCCGAGAGAAGTGAAAGATTACGAACCGATCATCGCCTTGGATGGAGGAAAGGATGGATTGGAAATATACCAAAGTCTCACCACACAAGCCCCGTTTTATTTGAAAAAAGGAGGGTGGCTCCTGTTAGAAGTGGGGCAAAGTCAGGGAGAGGAGATCTCGGAACAGATAGAGAGGAGTGGATTCTTTTTAAAACCACAACTGATTCCAGACCTATCAGGTATTGGGAGAGTGGTAAAAGCACAGCGTACAGAATAACCAATGATCAAGCACCAACAACCAAGTAATCACCAATATTCAAATTCCAACTATGAAAACTTTTTGAATATTTGTAAATTGGAGCTTATTGGGTCCCGCCTTGTCGGGATTGGGATTTGGTTATTGTAACATTTTTAGAGGCGTGTTCAATGGATAAAATCATCATACGAGGAGGAGAGCGGCTGATCGGAGAAGTGGAAGTCAGCGGCTCAAAGAATGCCGCCCTTCCTATCTTTGTAGCCAGTCTCCTAACCGAAGGAAAGAATCGTTTCCACAATGTCCCCAAATTGAGGGATGTCCAGACCATTATTAAGGTTCTAAGGAATCTTGGGGTTAAGGTAGCGGAGGAAGAGGAGTGCTATCAAGTCGATGCTACCGAGGCCTCAACCCATGAGGCGCCATACGATCTGGTCAAGACCATGAGGGCATCCATCCTCGTCTTGGGCCCCTTAGTCGCTCGAATGAGGAGGGCAGAAGTTTCCCTTCCAGGAGGATGTGCAATCGGCGCTCGGCCGATTAACCTTCACCTTATGGGACTGGAGGCCATGGGGGCGAAAATTGAGCTCCGTCATGGGTACATCGTGGCCAAGGCCGAGGGGTTGAAGGGAGCGAATATCTCCTTTGATACCTCGACGGTGACCGGAACAGAGAATCTGATGATGGCTGCAACAATAGCCAAGGGGAAAACCACCTTGCAGAATGCGGCAATGGAACCAGAGGTGGTAGATTTAGCAAATGTTCTGCGCAAAATGGGTGCAAAGATCCAAGGTATAGGGACCCCTTTGATTGAGATTGAAGGAGTCAAATCACTCCAGGCGGTCGAGCATTCGATCATCCCGGATCGGATCGAAGCAGGGACGCTGATGGTGGCTGCTGGATTGACCCGTGGGAACATAAACATTCTCCACTGCCCCATTCACTATATGGAGACGCTCGTTAATAAACTGAGGGAGTCAGGAATGGAGATTTATTCAGAAGGAGAAGGAGTGAGGGTGATCGGAAACCGCAAGATCCGGAGTGTGGATATAAAGACGCAACCCTATCCCGGATTTCCGACAGACATGCAGGCTCAGTTTATGGTATTGATGTCATTGGCCAAAGGGTTAAGTGTCATCTCCGAAACCATCTTTGAAAATCGCTTCATCCATGTGAGTGAACTGAGGAGAATGGGAGCGGATATCCGGATACAAAAGGACGCTGCGATTATCCAAGGGGTAGACAGTCTAAGTGGAGCACAGGTCATGGCGACCGATTTGAGGGCCAGCGCCTCACTCATTTTGGCTGGATTGGCGGCTGATGGTGTGACAGAGGTTGCCAGGGTCTATCACTTAGATCGAGGGTATGAGGAACTGGATAAAAAACTGTCCAAGCTCGGAGCGGATATCAGGAGGGTGAAAGAGGGGGAGGAGTGAAGCTACTACGCATAGGTGAAAAGGGATTTGATCAATATCTCTCAGGGGTGGAAGGCAGGATAGCCCAGGAGTGCACTGATATCGAAAGCGAGGTCCGCTCCATTTTGAAAGATGTCAGGCAGAGGGGAGATCGGGCCCTTATTCACTATACTCAGCGCTTTGATGGCATAAGATTAGAGGTTGGCCAACTTGAGGTGGAAAAAAGAGAGGTGAGTAAGGCTTATAAAAAGATTCCATCCGATTTTTTGGCGACCCTAGAGAAAGCAGCGCGCCGTATTCGGAAGTTTCATCAGCTCGCGGGTCGCAGATCAACCCTGTGGCACACCCCAGAAACTGCGAGATCTGAAAAGGGTATCCGGCTCGGACAGATAATCAAACCCTTAGAAAGAGTGGGAATCTATGTCCCCGGAGGAAAGGCTTCTTACCCTTCAACCGTTCTCATGGCTGCGATCCCTGCAAGGATTGCTGGCGTTCAGCAAATTCTGATGACCACCCCCGCTAAAAGAGAGGGAATTGATCCTACTGTGCTTGTCGCAGCGGATTTGGCTGGAGTAGACAAGATCTATCGAGTCGGAGGGGTGCAAGCGATTGCAGCACTCGCCTACGGGACGGCATCGGTTCCTAAGGTGGATAAAATTGTTGGACCAGGGAATCGTTATGTAGCAACAGCCAAGCGCTTAGTCTATGGAACCGTAGATATCGATATGGTGGCCGGGCCGAGCGAGATTGTGGTCATCTCTGATGGAAGAACCCCCTCGGCCTTTGTGGCTGCTGACCTGATCTCCCAGGCCGAGCACGATGAGATGGCGCTGGCCATTCTGATCACCACCGCTGAAGCATTCGGAAGGGACGTAATGGAGGAACTAAGAAAACAACTCGCCTGTTTGAAGCGAGGGAAAATCGCTTACACCAGCCTTAAATTAAAAGGTGCAATTCTGATTGTGAAAGACCTTGAACAGGCGATGGCGTTGGCAAACCGAATCGCCCCTGAGCATTTGGAACTTAGCGTTAAGAATCCATGGTTCCTGTTAAAGAAGTTAAAACACGCGGGTGCCGTCTTTCTTGGGCCCCATACCCCTGAGGCCATTGGAGATTATCTGGCTGGGCCCAATCATATCCTACCCACCGCGGGGACGGCTCGATTCTCTTCGCCCTTGGGCGTTGAGGATTTTATCAAGAGGACAAATCTGATCAGTTTTTCACGGAATGCCTTAAGACGGTTTGAGAAGGACGTGAAGAGATTTGCAGAGCACGAAGGGCTGGAAGGACACTATCAGGCAGTTAAAATAAGGATGAAGAAATCTTGATCGTCTTTGGGTTAAAGTGACAAGGATGATTGTTTAACGGAGACGATGCTCGTATCGAAGCAAGAAACTCGAAAATAGAAGCTCGATTATTCAGTGTCTGAAAACGAGATTCGATACGAGCTTCGACAACGATACCCCTTAAACGAAACGGGCATCTTAACCATGACCTTTAGCCCCTTGACTTTATTTCTAAGCAGGGAGAGAAGATGAAAAGGCATCGAAAGGCAGAGGTGAGGCGAAAGACAAAAGAGACAGAGGTTGTCTTAAAACTTGATCTGGATGGATCTGGGAGACATACCATTGCGACCGGCATACCTTTCTTCGATCACATGCTTAACCTGCTGGCCTATCACAGTAGCATCGACCTTTCTCTTAAGGCAAAAGGGGATATTGGTGTGGATGCTCACCACACCGTGGAAGATGTCGGCATCTGCCTGGGGGACGGGATCAGAAAAGCCTTGGGGGAAGCCAAGGGAATCCAGAGGTACGGGATGGCCATGGTCCCTATGGATGAGACATTGGGATCTATAGCCCTGGATCTATCGATGAGGCCCTGTTTGGTATTTCATATGAAGTTGAGGAGGGCGAGGATTGGAACCTTTGACCTCGAACTTGTGGAGGAATTCTTCAAGGCTTTCTGTAACCACTCTAAGATCACCCTTCACATCAATCTCCTCTATGGGAAAAACAGCCATCATATGATAGAGGCTGTGTTTAAAGGTTTTGGAAGGGCGTTAAAAGAAGCGATCGCTTTGGATGAGCGATCCTCTCAGATCCCCTCGACCAAAGGCGTCCTTTAATATGGAATTCGGAATGCGGATTTCGGAATTAATTAAAGTCTGTTTATAAATTGCCATCTTCAATGAAAAACGTCATTCCGGCGAAAGCCGGAATCCAGTCCTTTTAATACCTTCTGGATGCCGGATCAAGTCCGGCATGACGAAAAAGGTGCATTTATGGACAGACACTAATTACGCATTCCGCAATCTGCAATCCACAATTGGAAGAGTGATGAATAAAAGAATTGTTATCATCGATTATGGGATGGGAAACCTCAGAAATGTTCAAAAGGGTTTTGAATGGGTTGGTTTAGAAGCAAAGGTGACCCGGAGCAAAAAGGAGATTGGAGGGGCTTCAGCGATCGTTCTTCCAGGGGTGGGTGCTTTTAAGGACTGCATGGACAATTTGGAGAGATATGGATTGATTGAACCTTTGCTTCAATCCATCAGAAAGGGGAAGGCCTATTTAGGCATCTGTCTCGGCCTCCAAATTCTTTTCTCAGAGAGCGAGGAATTTGGGTTCCAAAAAGGGTTGGACCTCATCAAAGGGAAGGTAGTAAAATTTTCACCCAATCAAGAGCATAAGGTTCCACACATGGGTTGGAATACAGTGGAGATTGAGAAGGAGGCCCCGATGCTTCAAGGGATAGAGAGCGGTGACTTCCTCTATTTTGTCCACTCATACTATGTCATTCCGGACGAGACCCAGTGGATATCGACCTTCACCACCTACGGGAAACGTTTCGTTTCCAGTATCTGGAGAGAGAATATCTTTGCCACGCAATTCCACCCGGAAAAGAGTCAGAAAAAAGGACTAAGGATATTAGAGAACTTTGCTAAGGCCATCTGAAGATAGACACTTTATTTAACGGTCCACTACCCGAAGGGTTAAGAGTTTTTACAATTCATGTGACACGCTTGCGCGCCGAAGCGCTTCAGCGCGCAGGCACGGATCACGATATAATAAAGAAGGAGCTTTCGATGGATGAAGTCCAGGTTGGAGAAATTCGCATTGGAAAAGGAAACCCTCTGGTTCTGATTGCGGGTCCCTGCGTTATCGAGAGTGAATCAAACGCCCTTGAAGTTGCTAAAGAGATGAAGAAGATCTGTTCAAATCTGAAGATCTCCTACATCTTTAAGGCCTCTTATGAAAAAGACAATCGAGGCTCGGAGAAATCTTACATCGGTCCTGGTCTTAAAGATGGCTTAAGGATACTCGCCAAGGTAAAGGGGGAGGTAGGCATTCCTGTCCTTTCCGATATCCATCGGATAGAGGATGTGGATTCCGCCAAGGAGGTCCTCGATGTCATTCAGGTCCCTGCTTTTCTCTGTCAGCAGACAAGCCTTCTTCTCAAGGTGGGGAGTACAGGGAGAGTAGTTAATATCAAAAAAGGACAGTTTGTTGCCCCGGAGAGTATGGCAGGGGCTGTTAAGAAGGTTCACAGCACAGGGAATCGGCAAGTTCTGCTGACCGAGCGAGGGACTTGTTTCGGCTATAATAAATTGATCGCAGACTTCTGTTCTATCCCCATTCTGCAAGAGATCGGTTGTCCAGTGATCTTCGATGCCACCCATGTAATCAGAAATTATGGCATCCCGAGTGAGGACCCACGAGGGGGAAGCCCTCAATATGTCCCTCATCTTTCCAGGGCAGCGGTGGCTGTGGGTTGCAACGGGCTATTCCTCGAGACCCACCCCCGGCCAAGTCAAGCCCTCTGTGATGCCTCAAGCATGATTCCTCTAAATGAGATGGAGGTACTTCTTAGACAGACGAAAGCGATTCATGATATGGTGAGGGGATGGGGAATTGTTTAATTGCAAATAGCAGATTGTAGATTGAAGATTGAACAATCTAACATCTGAAATCAGATAGGGGGAGGCCCAGGAATGAAGATCTTTATCGATACAGCCAATCTCAATGATATCAGGAAGGCCAAAGCCCTCGGCTTGGTCGATGGGGTGACGACCAATCCAACACTCCTTGCAAAGGAAGGAGAGGAAACTGAGGCGCTAATCAAAAAGATCTCAAAGGAGGTGAAGGGGCCGGTTAATGTGGAGGTGACCGGAGCCATTTGTGAGGAGATGATTAAGGAGGCCAAGGTCATGGCGACTTGGGGCGATGAGATCGTAATCAAGATTCCTGTCAATCATGAGGGCTTAAAAGCGGTGAAGACTCTCTCCTCTCAAGGGATTCTGACCAACGTCACACTCATTTTCTCAGCAAGTCAGGCGATTTTGGCTGCGAAGGCAGGAGCCACCTATGTCTGTCCTTTTTTGGGGAGACTTGACGACATCAGTTTCAATGGCCTTGAATTGATTCGGCAGATCAGAGGGATCTATGATAACTATGAAGAGATTAAAACTCAGATCATAGTTGCCAGCATCCGGAACCCGATTCACGTCATTGAGGCTGGGCTGCTGGGCGCAGAGATTGTGACCATACCTCCTGCCATCATCGAGCAGATGGTGAAACATCCTCTGACCGATAAAGGGATTGCACAATTTTTAGAGGACAGCAAAAAGATCGGTACCAAAAAGTGAAATCCTATGTTTTCTGCCAATCTGTTCTATCTATTGATAGGCAGGACAGATATGACGTAGTTCGCAAGTACCTCCAAGGGGATCGAAAATGGAAAGAACACGAAACGATTGGCTGATGAAAGGCATTTTATTATATATCTTTGCCTTCACTATTGTCTTCACATGGGGGCTTGAATCAAGGGCAGAGCAAAAACCCAGTGTGGTCATTCTACCTTTTTTTGTCGAGAGAATCGAACATCCATCGAGAGGGGCAATGGTATGCCCTCTCTGCAAAGGGATCTATCGAAACGGAGAGGTTTTCCCGGGCTCTCAGAATATTATGACACGACTTTTGTACGGAATGATAGAAGGTCTTAACAGGTTTAAAGTCCTTCCCTTGGAAAAGGTGGAAGAAGTCCTCTCCCCATCGGTGAAAGAGCAATTTGAAAAGAGGCCTCTCCCCTCCGCCATACAGATCGGAAAAGGGTTGAATGTCGATTTCATATTGGTTGGATACCTCTTTTGTTTTGAAGAGAGGATCGGATCTTCTTTCGGCGCGGAGAAATCTGCCTCAGTAGCCTTCGATCTCCACCTCTATCGTTTGAGGGACGAGAAGATGGTATGGATTGCAAAATTTGACGAAACCCAAAGACCCCTGAGTGAGAATCTATTCAAGATAGGTTCTTTCTTTAGAAGAAAAGCCCGTTGGCTCACCGCAGAGGAGTTGGCCAGCGTGGGATTAGATGAGATATTGAAAAGAATGCCTGGTCCTAAGGAATTGGAGGAGTAATCATTGCAAAATTCAAAATTTACATTTTTCATTTTGCACTTTTCATTGAGGGTTCAAAGATGATCGTCATCCCTGCAGTGGACCTGAAAGATGGGAAATGTGTCAGGCTCTCTCAGGGCAGGATGGATCAGGAATCGGTCTATTCAGAGCATCCTGTTGAAATGGCAAAACACTGGGAGTCAAAGGGAGCAAAGAGGCTCCATGTGGTTGATCTCAATGGTGCTGTGACAGGAAGCCCGGTTCATCGATCCCTCATTGAAGAAATTGTACGGTCTCTGAAAATTCCGGTTGAGGTTGGTGGTGGAATCCGGGATCTTGAGACCATCGAGAGTTATCTTTCTTCCGGGGTACAATGGACTATCCTTGGAACAGCGGCCCTTCGCAATCGTCCATTGGTGGAGGAGGCCTGCCGTCGTTTTCCCGAAAGAATCATCCTTGGAATCGATGCTAGAGGAGGAAAGGTAGCTATCCAGGGCTGGAATGAGGTGGTTTCTGTAGAAGCGATCGATCTTACAAAGCAGTATGAAGGAATAGGTCTTTCAGCGATTATCTTTACAGATATCGAGAGAGATGGGATGGGCACAGGTTTAAACTTTCAGTCGACCAAGAATTTGGCTCGATCCACTTCGATCCCAGTGATTGCCTCGGGAGGAGTTTCTCAAATCGAAGATATTGAACATCTTTTAGAGTTAGAACCGCATGGAGTCATCGGAGCGATTGTCGGTCGTGCTATCTATACAGGAATGCTAGATTTAGAGGAAGCAATACGATTAACTAAGAAGTCAGAAACCGGAAGTCAGAAGCAAGAATAGAAAAAACATAGTCTATTCTGAATTCTGGCTCCTGAATTAAGGAACTTAAAATGCTGGCCAAAAGAATCATCCCATGCCTGGATGTAAAAAGCGGAAGGGTGGTGAAAGGGACCCAATTCGTAGACCTGAAGGATGCAGGCGATCCGGTTGAGAACGCAAAAGTCTATGATCAGCAAGGCGCGGATGAGATTGCTTTTTTAGACATCACAGCTTCTTATGAGAAGAGAGATATCCTAATCGATATCGTTCGTAGGACAGCAGAGGAAATCTTTATTCCTCTCACGGTGGGAGGCGGGGTGAGACGCGTAGAAGATATTCGAAGCCTTCTCAAAGCGGGAGCGGATAAGGTATCGATCAATACGGCTGCAGTGAGGGACCCCCATTTGGTAGGACGAGCCTCGAAGCGTTTTGGAAGTCAATGCATCGTTATTGCTATCGATGCAAAAAAGAAGGGGGAGAGTTGGGAAGTTTATACCCATGGTGGTAGGACCCCCTCAGGCATTGATGCAGTCCTTTGGGCAAAGCAAATGGAAGAGATGGGCGCAGGTGAGATCCTATTGACAAGCATGGATCGGGATGGGACCAAGGATGGGTACGACATTCTTTTGACCCGAACCATATCAGAACAGGTAGGCATCCCTGTCATCGCTTCTGGAGGCGTGGGCAATCTCGAACATCTTTATGAAGGCCTCGTCCTTGGAAAGGCCGACGCCGTGCTCGCGGCTTCTATTTTCCATTATCGGGAATATACGATCCAGCAAGTCAAATCGTATCTGAAAGAAAGAGGAGTCACGGTCAGAATTTAAGAATGTAAGGAAAGAAAGATAGATAGGGTGATGGGGAGATAGGGAGATAGGGTGATAGGGAGGTGGGAAGATAGGAAGACAAAATAATTATAGAAAACGCGTTCAATACTCTTACGCTGTCATTGCGAGCGATCCCGCTTGTCGGGAGAGCGTGGCAATCTTATTGCTAGAGTGAGGGATCACTTCGTGGTTTCATTCCTTGCAATGACAAGTCATTTAATACGTGTGTATTAGTAGATGTAATTTGTTTCCCCCATCACCCTATCTTTCCATCTCCCTAACTCTTCGATCAAAGGATGAACTATTTCATCGTAATATTGGCCACTGGCTTTGGAGCGGGGTACTCCCCGATTGCTTCAGGAACTGCGGGAACGCTTATCGCCATCCCTGTATATTTTTTCATTTCTGCAATCCCTTCGCCAATCTATGAAATCACGCTCGCCGCATTTTTCTTTCTCTCGATTTGGATTTCAGAGAATGCTGAGATGTTTTTTAAAAGGAAGGATGATGGAAGAATCGTCATCGATGAGATGATGGGTTTCTTCGTCACCATGCTCTGGGTTCCCAAAACAGCCCGCTTCATCGTCATTGGATTTTTTCTTTTTCGGTTTTTTGATATTCTTAAACCCTTTCCTATCCGTAGGCTGGAGAAAAAAATTAAGGGAGGATTTGGGGTCGTTTTGGATGATGTACTCGCAGGAATCTATGCCAATATCATTCTCCGTCTTATCTACCTCTTCATATAACTTAAATTTAAAAACCCCCTCCCTCTTGACGGGGGAGGGTGAGGGTGGGGGTGAAAATAATGCGCAATTCTTTAGAGAAGACCATCGGAGATCATTTGAGAAATAAGGGATGGACCCTTGCCATTGCAGAATCCTGCACTGGAGGATTAATTTGTGACCGCATCACCAATGTTTCAGGGAGTTCAGACTACTTTATGGGAGGAATGGTTAACTACAGTAACGAATCGAAGACAAAGCATCTTGGTGTTCCTTCAAATGATATAAAGAAGTACGGAGCTGTGAGTCCTCAGGTGGCGAAGAGGATGGCTCAAGGAGTTCGGAGAGCCTTCAACACAACATTCGGATTATCCACCACAGGTGTGGCAGGACCAACAGGTGGAACAAAGCGAAGTCCCATCGGGAGAGTTTTCATCGGATTTGCCCACGGAAGGAGAGCATGGGTGAGGAGGGAAGATTTAAAAGGGAATCGTGGAGAGATCAAAGAAAAAGCTTCTGAGAAGGCACTTCAATTTTTTTACGAGAGACTGATTCACGAGGATTTCGGAGTGAAGAAGGACTTCAAAAGATAAAGTGAAAAAGGAAGTTTTAAAGAGGGAACTTTTTGCAGCATTAAACTGGGACGATCTCGAGCAGTGGGCCGGAAGCAGGGTTCTTTCACGTGGGCAAGGCTACCAGCGTAGCCATCGAGTCGAGGAATTGGCTCAAACGCGAACCGGTGCACTGGTTGCCTGGGTTCATGGAGAACAAAGGT